>Ga0123342_1000870_pt1 | contig 49889 bp, 30 predicted proteins | sample Turbeawhitnodule_FD_89960 | JGI IMG/M metagenome (GOLD analysis project Ga0123342, IMG submission 89960) | Root nodule microbial communities of legume samples collected from Mexico - Turtle bean Mexico white nodule | ecosystem: Host-associated > Plants > Roots > Nodule | place: Mexico: Nepantla...
AAAAAAAAAAAAAAATATCCTACACCCTTTTTTAATAAAAAAAAAAAAAAAAAAAAAAAAGTAAAATGCGACCCTTTTACTTTTTGTTTTTTGAATTTTTTCAATCAGTAGTAAAGTATATATATGTTTCATTAACTAGCTTAAATTTATGAACATTGCTACTAAGTACGAAAGTTTTGACATGAATCTTAAAGAATGGAAAAAGATATCATAAAGGAGGGCAAGGGGTGTGTGTGGAGGAGGAAGAAACGGCATGTACAAAAAGAATTTCATGGTTCTGACAGTATTTGAGAAATAAAATAAATTGAGAGGGGTTTAATTCTGGAATCCAACCCAGATTAATATAACTATTTTTGGGTAATAATATTTTTTTTTCTTATTAACTTTTTGTTTGGGGACTACTCTTTTGATGTTACCTAAATCTTATTTTTATGCAAATGGATGAAAAATAAATCAGATTTGCTCTTTGTTCTCTGCTGCTTAGGAATGAAATAAAGGAGGTTTCTTTTGCATAAGATAGAATATCTGTTGGTATTAGGGATGGCAAAGCGGGACGGGCTTTGCGGGTTGGCCCGCGGCCCGCTGGTATAAAACGCGGGGCGGGTTGACCTTTTCAACCCGCTAACCCGCATTAGCCCGCGACCCGTGCGGGCCAGCAGCGGGGCGGGCTGACCCGCTAACCCGCAAGAAAAAAAAATGGATGAAAGTTTTTCTAAGGCTCCATTCAATGTTATTGAAATGGAATAATATCAATAATGTTTTTGAATTAATGTTTATGTTTAATGTTTTGAAATTAGGTATTTTTAATGTTTTGGAAGTGGAAGAATAGTGATATTTGATATTTATCTTAATGTTTAATGTTTTGATGTTTGAAAAGGAAGAAAAAAAAATTAGGTTCGATAATAACAAATATATAGGTTTAATTTGACAATTTTTTAAGAACAAAATGTAAAAAAAAAAAAAAAAAAATGGGGGCTAGTCCGTAAATCCGCGGGCCAGCTCTTATGCGGGGCGGATCGGGAATTCTAGCCACAATAATTTTGCGGGGCGGGCCAACCCACTCCGCATTTTTGCGGGTCAAGCGCAGGGCGGGCCAATGCAGGACGGGTTGGCCCGCTTTGCCACCCTTAATTGGTATGCACAACATTACAGTAGGATTTAGTTTTTGAAAAATTCAAAACAGTATACATAGTCGCCTTAGCTCAGAGGTAGAGCATGTGGCTTTTAACCACGTTGTCGTAGGTTCGATCCCCACAGGTGACAATCTTTATTTTTTTCATTCTCATAATTATTAATCAGCACTTCAATTAATTACTTTTTGTCAAATGCAGCCTAGATCACTAAATTCACACGCTACGTGAGACTGTTACAAGCTTCCAAACAAAAGAAATTGGTTTATAGTGTGAGCTTTGTCTGAGAAATTTAAGGGATTTTCCGGGGGACTTCCCCTATACCCAACTTTACCTAAGAGGGGACTTTGATTTAAATGGAAGATAAACCACACCTTGCAGATACCTTTGAAAGATAACCCAGGATATATAGGCTCCTTTATCTTCCCTTTAAAATTTCCAACACAACAAACATAGGATATATAGGCTCCACACACACAATTAGTTGTACAAAAATAATAGTTTTTTTATTACGGTCATAAATCACAAAAGTGGCAAAATTTACATGGTAATTCAATATTGCGTGTCAGTGGAGTTCCTTTCCACGAGGAAAGAGAAACAATAAAAGCTTAGAACAATCGATATTATTGGATAAATTTATTGAGTAAAAGTCATTCAATAATAGTGTGTCAGAAAGGATGGATAAAAGAGTAGCAACACATACTAATAAGAATTACAAGATATAAAATCATAGGAAATTAGAGATCAAACATTAAAGAGATACAGACATCTCAATCCCCACCCTACCCGTTTTTATTTCCTTCCCAACAATATATAAAAAAGGAAAAATCTGAATTCCAATGCCTCGCCAAAAGCCATAAAAAATATTCAAAACAATTACTTGGACTGCATGAAAGTTTTTCAAATATACCTACTTACCCACAAACCAATGACTAAATTTCTATCCGATATCAAATCTTACAAGTGGGTAACAGAAGGCTCAACTAAGAAATTGACAACCCTATTTAAGAAATTTAAGCCAAATACGGTCTCTTCGCAGTTAACTTTTACAGACACAATTAATGGGTCGCAGCATTTACCTTCAACAGTAACTGTGATTAAGCATGGCATGGAATTGCTCAAGATCTCACAGCTGAAACGCAAACACAAACCAGATGCATCGTCAAGGTTGGTAGCAACCGGCATATCCACAGATACAAGAGAAAGGTTTGCATTGCTCAGCATCTTCAGTGCTAACGTTTCACAGATCACAAGGAATTTGTCCTCTGTCAAAGAGTTGCTTCCCTTGTTCACCTCGAGAATGTGATCAGTAAAAGTGCAACTGTATGCAAATTATGCAACAAAATCAAATTTAGAATGACACGATGAAACAAAAAAGGAAAAAAAAATATTTTGTCCCAAGAATGAAACAGGTAAAGATAAAGGGGAGAAAAAGTCTGAAGGTTCATGGAACATAAAAGCTCATGATAAGCAGATATAATATAACTGATGATTAATGCACAAAATATATTTTGTTTCTTGCGCCATTTAAATTACCAAGGCAATTCCAATGCCCATCTCTACACAATTTATATTCAAATCAAGATGCAGCATTATTTATCTGACAAGAATTGCCTGCACCAGATATTTAATATTCTGAAGCTAGCAAACACTTACAAAGATCATTTTGTTTGACAAATGTCATTTAAAAAAAATAGTGAAAACCAGTTGGGCAAAATGCTAAGATATGCTATCTGCATAACCATGTAGGTAAAAACTACAAGGGTTTATGTGCTTTGTCGAAATGTTTTTTCTATTTTTCATAATAATTACAAAATTGTCACATTGTTTTCACTTTGTTTCTTGCTTTCAAATATTTGTACAAAGAAACAAGACATCTTTGTATCGTAAAAATTGATGAAAACAGAAAAAATGTTCATTAACCAAACAGGCGCCCTAATTATTCTAGATTCTAACAGTAAAAAACGACATGCGGGATATACTGATTTAATCATTACAGTTTAGAGATGTTTTCCCAAGCATGCCCCTGAAGGATACATAAATAAAACAAAGAGCTTGAGTAAGCAATATTCATGCCATTCAAAATTTAAGCCTCCTTTATTTTTGACATGCCGAAAAGGCCAAATTACTAAATAAATGCTCAAAAGACCAAAATAATTTAAATTTAAATTCACTAATTCCCCCCTTTTATTCATAAGAGTTCAAGTTTTCAGTTTTCTCCCTCACACTCCCAACTTGCATATGGATGGCATTTCATAAGAATTTAACCAATATCTAACCCTCTATTATAGTATTTAAGTTTTCAATATAATTAATAAAATCCAAAGGGCCATCGTCTATGATAATACGATGAACCATAAGTTTTCCTACAACTACAAGGCACATGAACAGATATACCCAACAAACAACAAATAACAGCCATACCTCCTCACATATTCAAACATCCCTGGAAGATGAGATTCCTTATCTCTGAAATCTTCAATACCTATGGCAAGTGGTTTTACGAAGTATCCTATGTCAGGCTTTAACTTGACAGTGAATTTCTTGTCATTGCAAAATAAAGCCAGTTTCAGAGGCAAAAGGTGGTGATGGAAACGAACTAGCAGCATCCGGTTTGCTGTCTGACCAGGCTCCAGAGAAGGGATCTCCTCCATGGAAACTAGTGCAGGTTTATCAACATGAAATTTCAAGGTACTGCAACAGAGACATAAAAGTAGTCTGCATTAAGCACTTCGAAGCTAGCATGTAAAGATTTCACATTGGTAAATTAGCCAGTTCATAATACCAAAGTTTACACAATGTAATCTAAATTCAAATTTTCACCTTATAGTGATAGGTACCAATTTATGGAACCCAGTTAAAAAACAAAAAAACATATATGTTCTTAGAACATATCAATAACACAATAAGTGTATAAAATCCAAATTATAAAAGATGAAAAATGAAGACAACCACCATACAAAATCAGAAAAGATTAAAACTTACTTTTCAGTTGGTGATGATATTTGATCAGTTGAATCAGAGCTTTTGCTATAATCTTCATCTATTAAGACTATATCAACCATGGGCTCCAGAGAACAATTTTCAAATAATACTTCCAAACATACAAGGTGAGAGGATATGGTAGAAGTATCAGATGAAAATGAATAATTCACCTTTAACCCATTTCCATTTGCAGGGTCTAAGAGAGTGTAGCATTTGGGTTTAACTCGGCTTCCAATATTTCCAATGGTTATTCGTGCTGAAGATCTACGAACTCGGCTTTGTTCTATCTCACTTTGTTTAGATGACTTGGTCGGTTCATCTAACCAAGACTCAAGAGACTTAGTTGACATCAAGTCCTGAAAAGCCTCTGTGCCAGAGGTAGCCCCAACATTCTGATTTTCGCAGACATCGCCCGTGTCTGAAATCTGAATCAATGGATCAGCATTATCTTCAGCTTCATTTCCAGAAACAGATTCATCGCTGCCACTAATGTTGCCTGAAGCTGTAATAGACTGTTCAGAACTATAATCTGAAGCACTTTCCTCATCCAAAGGCCCAGATGTGTCAGTATCCTCCTCATCTGAATCACTCTTAGCAGCTCCATCATACCGATCAAGATCGGTGTATGGCAGGCTACAAGGTTTTGGGAGAGGCTCATATCCTGGAGCAGCATGGAATACCAACTGTGAAAGTGACCCCGGAAGATAAAATCGGTAATCAATGGGTTCAGATGGAACTCTCAATGCTTTTGTCTCTCCACCTAATATGCATTCCACAAGCATACAGGAGGACTGTTTATTTTTTTCTGATTCACTATTTGCTTCTTCCCCATGATGACACTCCAAATTACTAGAGAGAACTTTCTTTAAGAAACGTGAACGATCACGAATATCATAATTGAGGTCACACTCAGCCAGTTCAATTACATAACTCCAAATTTTTCTCACAGTCAAAATATCTTCCCCCTTGATGCACAGTAAGATCTGTCACCAAAAGACATTTAAATCATAAACTTGTCACTTTCAATGGAACTCTTTCTTACCTTTTTTTTCTTATATAAGAAAGAAGAGCACTAAGGCATGAATATAAAATTCAGAAAAAAAGGTAAGGTCCTCAGTTCTAAATCAGTCATTATATGGTCCTATAAAATTCAATATTTCTTTCCTTTGTATTATTTAGCGGTCTTTAAAAGGCTGTCATTATTCAAAAAGAAGCAATCAGATTTATCCTCTTACTTAAGTTGGTCTTAGAGGGGCCTTTGTCAAGGATAAGTTTGCTATGCTCTATGTATGATAGGTAACAAGAAGGATTTTCCACATTCATAACTGTGACTAGATCCTACGCTATGGCTCATCACATTGTCCAATTAACAAATTAATCAACCGATTAACAATATTTAAAAAAAAAAAAGTCTGTTTCATACAATAGTATAAAAATAAGTTGATGATATACCTTTGCAGTTGTATTAAGAATCTGAAGCTTGGCTTCCAATGCTTCTGAAGTAAAACATTGGGCAAGATACTCAAGTACTGTAATCAACATTCTTGGAACTATCTCGCCCAAAGAGCAATACTTCCCCAACATCCAAATAATCATTGCACGGGCAGCAGGAACCTTGATTTTATCCAAGCTACGGACTAACTGAATTATAACCTTTCAAAATGCAAAACTAGAGGTTTCAGTCATGAGTGAGCAATGTACCAAAAGATTGCAAGTGCTACTAACTCAAAATTGAAATCCCACATACAAGATATACACCATATTGTATCTCGAAGCAAGTTTTAACTCAATATAATTATAAAAAAGGAATAACAGTGCTGTGGGAGATGATTTTGTAAGAACAATACCTTCTCATAACTGGATGGTGCTATATTTATAATTGATTTGATGGATATAATTGCCTGAATTAGCACACCCTCTTCTCCATCCAAGGATCTAATTTCACCACAAAAAAATTCTGCAAATATGGATATTAAACAAGAAACGTGATATATTTCGTTAGTAAATAGACTAAACAACCATATCACACACCTTGTCTAACCAGAGTCAACAATCCTTCCAAGCACAAAGCTGCAGTGTTAGGAAGTCGCTGAGCACATAGACCAATGGCAGCAACTGTGTCAGCAGCAAATCTCCTATTCGGATCTCTGATATAATCCTAGCAACACACTAAGAAGAGTGTCACCAAACAACATGATTTAAATGTCATTGCGAAGAGTTAAAGGCAAAAGAGCCATAAAAATTAATGAACCCTGTGAGCAGGTGAGTGTGGATGTCTGCATAACTTATCTTGACAAAAAATACATATCAATGTGAAATACCTGAAACTCTTTATAAATTAACGACATGGATGTATCCGTAGCAATAGAAGAAAGTATATTCAGCTTCAGTGCCTTTATCTGATAGGAATCTGAAGAGCATATGAAAAAATCTTGATAGTGTGGAGCAAAGAGAGATGGCATAGCTTTAGCAAACACTTGGATATTGCACAATACCTACAGAAGTCAAAGAACGGACAATAATTAATGCTGAAGTTAATTATAAAAGAAATTAAGAATGAATATTTACTTGCCTTATCTAATTACGTGTTATATGTACCCTATAGCTCCTAATAATCATTTTATATATAAATAACATTTTATTATTCAACAAAGAGATACTTTCCAACATTTCAAATTCACAATAGTATGTTATTGGTAAAAAAGCAACCAAGTTATCTCCCAAGAACAATCAAACCCCATTACCTCTCAAAAGGATCAGCGTAAAAACAAAAACCTTGCAAAATTCTAACATTATCTCTCATTACATTATGTAAAGAAATCACTAACTGCATCTATACTTTGAAATTTTAAATGAATGAACCACCAATCAAACATTACATCCATTCTTGAAACCAAGCATTCTTATTTAGATGTCTGAGCAAATATTTCTTCATTAATGCATATCTTGACAACTGTCACCACTCATCACAACTGAAAATTTCCTTGAGTAAAAGTGAAACAATTCCTAAAACACGACAACAATGCCATCCGTGTATATAATAATAATAATTAGATCAAGCACTTAAAAGAAAGGCCATTAGCATGGCCTGCTAAAGGTATAGTTCTAGGGCTCATGAAAAGTTCTAACTTCATACCTATACCACCTACGTAGATATTGGGCTGTCACCCTAGCTAGAAGAAATCGGGCAAATCATCAAAGTAGTGAAGTGACTCCTAGAGGTGTCATGAAACCATCAAAATGTAATAAATGAAGGATAAGACTAAAAATAAGATCATACTAACTACCACGGGATGCTTTAGGTATCCCAGACCATACACTATAAACTGTATTCATTCAACCCACATTTGGTACATAGACCAAAAAACAATTATCATTTAATATTTTAGGCTCATCATAATTGCAAATCTAGAGGTTGTTGTTTGTGTACTAATACTATTCATAGTTCCCAAGTTTTCAAGGTAATACAACCTCCCTGGTCCTTGACAGTTCAAAAAATTGAGCAAAAGTGACATCTCTACTTTTAAGCTTCAAATTTGATATTGGTCCAACTCAATCCACAAACCATTTAGCAACAGAAAGGACACCTTGCTTGACACCAAAGATCTTGCTTTCTAACTCAACATGTAAAGATGTCATGTCGCATGGAAAAAGTATTTCCAAGGTCTTCCCAAATCCCATAAGCAATAGAGTAGACCATATAATTTCTACTAATTTTTGTAGTCATGGATCCACATAGCCATATCATAGTTCGTGAGTCATCATTGTCCCAAATTTGGAAATAAGGGTTATCATGAGATATGGCCTCTTCTTCTATATGGTTGAGAGTAATCATACCCTTTAACGTCTAATAAATTAAGCCCACTAGAGATAATTATGACCATTAAGACGGCTATCATCAAGCAAATGTGGAAGATCAACATTGTTTAGTGGAGTTGTCATGCCAAAAGCAAGAGATTCCTTAGCCTTTTAAAATAAGACAGATCAGAGAAAAAGAAAAGAAGAACAAAAACAACGAACAATGTCATGAACAGTGTTTCTTTCAAAGGAAAGAGATGCAACCCGAGGCAAAAGGGCAAGACAGTGCCAGGACTGGAATTGCCACCTCAGGTTGACTCTGGCGAAGCAAGCGACAATGGGAACAACTATGTGACACCCCGTCATACACCAGAAACACATGGAGCATGAAGCCCACTTGCATAGTCGAGAGACATGGCGCGTGGCTGCTCCAATGGCAAATCTTCTTGTGTGGTCACCAGCCAATTGGAGGTTCCAGCGACAGCATTGTGAACAATAATGACAATGACAGTGGCTGTGAAACACAAGTTGAGTGCACTTCAAGCAAACCCGATAATAAGAGGAAATGGGTGCAGTTCAGACAACCCTAAGAAAAGGGAAGTGCAGCTAAGACAGCAATGAAAATAAGCAAAGCCAACTACATCGGGAAATATGATATCAACCAACTTGAAAAAGATTAAATTGTATGAGAAAAGTTTTTTTATTAAATTGATTCAATGAAACCGTACATAAGCCTCCATATATTACAAAGAGATATCTGGAATCTTCCAGCAGTACACATAATTATTACAATATCCTATTGTAGCTTATCAAAATATTTTCTCCTGAATCAACACTAAGCAATAGATAATTCTTCTCTTATGGTGGCTATCACATCACTTCAATAACCCTGCACGCAAAAAATTGTCTGTCCTTTCTAAAACTAATTTAAATGACAGCATACATACAGACAGGTTTTTTCTCCTTTCAGAGGCTAGGAAGACTAATCGGCTTCTAACTAAACTCATTTAACAGTTTCATGAGCCACATCGACGATTGGTAACATAATATAATCAACAAGGGGGGAAATAGAAATGTCATCTAATAAAAACTCAATAAAAGAAGCATATCAAATAACAAACAAATGAAAGTAACAGACCATGTAGAAGAACAGAAGCAAAACATGATAAACAAACTAACAACGGATTCAAGGAATGTTGCATACCACATATCTTGAGGCAGACGATGATCGCAGCACAAACAAGAGCGGTTTAACAATTCTTTTGATGTGCTCCTTAGAAGCCATTATCCAGTGCACACTAGCAGCTGCAAGAACAACTGCACTGTTATTACTCCATAACAATGGTGACGTAGACTGCAGCAGGATCTTCACAACATCATTACTGCAAGATGTATATTGTGATGCATCTAATTTAGGAGCAACCATTTTTGTAGAACTTGAGCGTGATAAGTACTCATCTGGCCCTTCAATGTAACATTGGAAGATCATTTTCGCTAATTCAGATACAGTCTTATCAATGGCATAAATTGAATCTTCTTTTGAAGCAATATGGGATTCATCTTCCTCTAAATTGCCAACATCTTTACTAGACAAAGAAAACATCACAGATTCTTTGACAAGCCCATGCTTTGCTATCACATACCGCAGAAGGATCCCGATTAGAATTATTTGACCCCACTCTTCCACATCTGGAAGAATCTCACATAATCGTCTATAATTTCTTCCAATCAATGAAAAATTGTTAGGGCAAACTGAAGTAAATGCAGATGCAGCAGCTCCAACAACTCCTGGGGAATGGTCATTTAAAAGTAGTCCAACGATCTGCAGCATAAGAAGGATCAAAAAAATTGTACTGATCCTGGCTTTCCAACAATATATTGATTAAATCAAATATCTGGCACAAAACCATCTTTTAATAATTTTTATTTCAAGTATGTAGCCCAACGAAGTTGTTAGAATGGACCAAAAGAGCCTTAGAGACACTTGCTGGAGCAACAGGTTATAACTCAAAATCTCAGAAAAATTGGTAGGCAAATTAGTCGGATATGGTTTGAAGTACTATGCAGACCAGTTAACATTCAGAAAAGTGATTGGGTATTATTTAAAAATTAGACCACACAGTACAGGGTCAAGTTTATGAAAGAGCAACAGGAATCAGTGACCTGGGATATCCTTGAAGGTTTGTACAGATAATCTAGAAGGTTTATACGGGAAAGGAGAGGTGACAGGAAGTAGCTCCATAATCCATTAGTTAATAGTTAATATAACTAGGGGCATTCTAGGAACAGCCATTATTTAAGTAATTAGAAAGAGTGGAGATTACTGGGTTATACTGTCACAGCGGCAAGAGAATAAACTATAGCATATAACTATGGATTAGTGTGCACAAAGATAGTGTACGAGGGAATTAGAAACAACAAAGCAGTGGAATGTAATAAAGGGATATCCCTTCAAATGTCACCTTGACTTGTCGTTGAATCAATAATAGTTATTCTTGATTTGTTTCCCACATTCATCTTGTTGTTACTTATTTTACTAGGTTTATAACATAAACCCTGATGGAAACATCACATTACTGGCTCCAACATTATCATGTCATCTATGTAAGTTGAAGTCATATCTCAATAACTTTAATAAACAGCACGACATTAACCAGACCTCTTCAATTGCAGAAGCATGTTCCTCCATCCGCAAATCATGAAGCTTGGGAAGAGCATTAGCAGCACATTTTCTAACATATACAGAAGGATCTCTCGCACATTTCTGCACAGCAACAAGAGCAAGAGGTGCAATTACATGAAGGCGGATTCCAGCCATGGCTCGAAGTGCCCATGCCCTCACTAATGGATTTGTGTCCCCAAGGTCCTTCTGAAAGTAATTAATCGACAACAACACCTCATTCGGACGCCTGAATAGAAGAAAATGAATATTAAGTAAACAACATCTCTCGTAATTGACAAAATTTAAGACCGCACATAAACAACAGCTTAAATTAACTTCCAAAGGCATAATTCTAGCACACTCAAACCTAAATCGTGATTACAAATGTGCAAACAAAAATACATCTAATCAACTAGCGGCGCTTGTTTTTCAAGTCGCTCTACACAAATCAAAAGTGTTATAAACTAAATCCAGGCACTTACTTTTCAGCATAATGCAGTAGGTACAAGTAGACCAGCTTCTTCACTTCCAAGGACTGAGACGCAACATTTTTAACAACCTGTACTCATAGTTGAATCAAAGCGAGCAACATAAATCAATTCGAATTCCTAATCATGTTAATTGAAAATAAACTACCATGCGCAATCTGTCTAAATGCCTCTTCATAGAGAAAGGTGAAACAAACAGAAATCCGCGTTATGTAAGGAAGAGGTCATTGAGATGACGGTTGAGGAGGCGTAGGGTACCTGAGGGAAGAAGTTGGAGACGTCGAAGCCCTGAGCGATGAGAGCGAGCAGGCGCTTGAGAGCTTCGCACTTCTCCGAATCGAACTTGCTGTCGAGAAGAGGGGCGATATTGACATCCTCGGGATCGTCGTAGAGGTGAGCATCGGTGCCGATCCGGAACACAGCCGTGGAAGCCTTGCTCAGAGATTCCGCCGTCGCTCCAAATTGCGGGAACATCATTTCTCTCCTTTTTATTTCTTTCTTAATCTCTGAATGGATTGATAGTTGTTTCTGATCTGTGCCTCTGCACTCCAACAAGTACTACCTACAAGCCCCAGGGTGCAGGGAGACTCCACTCATGACAGTTCGGATGATCCAAAACCAAACTTAACACATTGAATAAGGTTCTTCTCCACTCAATTTTAATTAATAATTAAAAATCATCACTTTAATTTTGATTGAGAAAAAATAAGTCACTCCTAGATAAAACTTTTACATCTTTTTAAGAATTATGACTTGATATTTGAAAAACAAAAGTTCTCAACCTAAAAGAAAACCTTAGAAAGAATAATTACAAATTTTTAGATCATATAAAATAAATGTTAACTATTAAAAAGTCTAATGTTACAAGGAATAAATACAAGAGTCGTTTTAGTTAAGATATAGTTGTTTGCAGTATAGTTGTTATCGGTTAAATTCTAAAGTAGTCATCTGATCATATCCTTACAAATTTCATGAATTTTTTTGTTAAGTAAAATAAAAAAATTTCACGATGCAGTAAACAAGTAGTTTATATAATAAGTATAGTGTAAAATATGAGTTGAAATTCTTTTTGTTCCCTCTTGATTAGGTCATCTTCTTTTCCTTATATACAATAGTGTTCTCTTTCCCTTCTTCTTATATATGGTTTTGTTTTAAGTTATATTTCCAAATGAATTACAATATCGCATATCTAGTCAATTTCCATAATTAACGTTCTCCCTTCTTAATGAGGAGTAAATGACATCATTTTCATACATCGATATCAGATCTGCTTTCACCCTATTCTTGGATTTGTCCCATGACCTTACAACCCTCAGGTATAAGCTAACAAGGCCTGATAAGTTCATAATCATTAACTTTATGGGACTTTCTTTCTGCATCCTTACATTTTTCTTCCTACACCTCTACATTCTTTAAAATACTAAAATTTATCCTTTCACAATTTTATGTGATTCCGAAATAGGAGTTCTGTAAGAAAAAATGTTTCCAGAACAAAGGTTCCGTAAGCAAAGAGTGTTCCGGAATAGGATATTTGAAAGACAAAAATCATTATGGAATATCCTTTCCAAAATACATTTTTTTATTTTCAAATTGGTAAATCCATAATTAATAAAATGTGTTGTTAAAAATATGTTCTAGAAATATTTCGAAAATAACAATCTAGAAGACATTTTTAAATGGGATAAAACAGTTTTCTTCAAAAAGATGAAGTGCAGGAAGAAATGTGTTAGGTACAGGAAAAAACAACCTAACTTCATATATAAGCACCACTAAGATCATTTCACCACATGATTGACCTCGATCCATATCTTCATAAAAGTGTAAATATAATTTTCAAAATATTCTAATAATAATTTATAACATATATTTTCAAACATGAAAAATCACTAAGAAGATGCAATAGTGTATATCATGTTTAAATATATTCTTAACATATAGTATACTTTAAGAAGAAGAAAAAGTGGCAATAGTTTTATGAATTGATAAAGCATGATTTTTTTTTACTTTGGTATCTGTCATACTAATTTAGTATAGTATACTCTTTTAGTATATTCATTTTTTTTACCCAAATTCATCTCAATATAATCACATAAACATTTAAAATAAAATTTTTAATTATTATTCATATAACCTTTTTTTATATTTTTGTTGTTTTAATTATCATCTTTCATGTTTTAATTTTTTTTAAAAAAACATTATAATCTTAGATCTACTCAAGCTAAATGCAAAAATAAATAAAAAATTATAATACATCTACACTACTCACACATAGATTTAAAATAGATGCGATGAAAACTCTAAAAAAAAAATATTATGTGAAATTTTTGTTGTAAGACTTTCTACCAAGCCTTTCAAAAGTCTTCTCTGATGGATATTCAAGATTTAAATCAACATCTCTACTTTTATTTAGGCTTGTCCTTCATATAAATTTCGTTTGGATCAATTTTCTCCTTTTTTTTATTTATTTGTTATCCACGAAGTCTATTATTAATTGAGTCAATATCTAAGTGTTTCTCCAACAAAGATAAATACTAATGTTGTCTCGGAAACATGAAGCAAGAAATAGGTTAAGTAAAAGGGATAGTCTTGATTTGAGTTTTTTATGACAGATAATGAAAATGAAGAAGAATAAGACAAGTCGAAGAAGAACAAGACAAGTTGACGATATTAATTAGTGCATTGTTACATTAATACGACATTAAACCACCAAATAAACATCCATGAGTCTTAAGTTGTACGATGATCATCCATCAACACACTATAGAATCTAAGGCGACCTATGAAATTTTCTTCATCATGAAAGTCACGAGTGTACTTGTTATGGTTAATGTTAAGGGTATTCATACTTAACCTTATGTATATTCTCTGTGGTACCCTATGTATATATAGCTATTCTGTTAACACAATAATGCACATCAATTTTATATCAAACATTTTTTCTTCTCTCTCATCATTATCACATGGTATCATGAGCTAGAAAGTTTTTTTTTTTCTTTTTTCTTTCATGGCTTCCGCCGCTTCCTCTACACCATCATCTTCTTCCACAGACTTTCTCCACGAAAAGCTCCTCTTTTGTCTTTTTGCATCACTTTACTACTCCTATTCCACTCAAACTGGATGACGTAAATTGTCTGTTGTGGAAACAACAGGTTCTTGCCACTATTGATGGTCTGCTGCTTTCTTCGTTTCTTGACGGAACTCACGTTCCTCCTTGTTGCCTTTCTGTTGTCGATGGCACTGTCAGTGAAATCCTTCCTTCATCTCTTACAAACAACAATATAATTTGGTGATTGCATGGCTTCTGACGTCCATAATCACTTTGATTTTAACCCAAATGTTGGATCTTAGCTCTGCAACACAAATATGACATACATTATACACATATTTTTCTTCTCGTGTCTACATAAATAAATTTGAAACTTCTTTTAAAGAATCTAAAGAAAAATCGTTTCCATAAGTATCTTTATCACAATTAACACTAATAATTTATGCACATCTATGCACGTACACATTAATATGAGATTTTCCTTTTAATATGAAAATATTGTGTATGGAGTGAGAACTCCTAAGTCAGAAACAATAGATTATAGAAGTCATATAATTTATTTATAAAAGATCTAATCTCAAACTCTTATTTTTTTTCTCTTGGCTTCTTCCATCCTAAAAACTGTCATCTATAGTTATTGTAATAAAAATAATAATAATATTATAAAAAAATTCTCACACGATTTTTTATATCAACTTATGAAACTGTTAAAATACAAGGGAGAAAATATTTGTAATTCTGCTAGTAATCATTAATCTATATTTATAGTTCATTTCCGATGCATGTATGTTTTGTGTTCCCAGTGACTCCTATCAGGACACCTGCTGTCAGTCTAGGACTTTAACGGCAATGGCAGTTGTTCATAGCACGCCCTACACACCTCCCAGAGCAAAACCCTAGCTTGTGATTACCACTTTTTTTTCTCCCTCACTCTCTATCATCACTTTTTCTCTTCAATTTTGCTCTTGTTGATATTTACTGTGTCAATTTGGTGATTGTGAAGAAGAAGAACAACAACAATAACACTCCTCTCTGAGCTTCTATTGGTTCCTCTAATCTCGAGTCAATCGGTATTTTTTTAGATCCTGCATTTTCCATTGAGAATTCATGAATGATTGCATGTGGTTGAAACCTCTCCTTTTTACTTCTATCTTCTATTGTCTATTGTACTGCATGCTTTCTACACCGGAATTCATATCTGTGCAGTGAATTTGTTATCATTTTCATTTTTATGGCCTTGTTGCTTTCTTTTATCTTGTGTCCTTTTGGAAAATACATTATTTTAATATTTTTCAATGTTTGTTGTGGCTGTGTTTTGTTGCGTGAACATTTCTCTTTTATTTCTTTGCTATCTGACTTGTGGAATGTTCCTTAGAGACCACTTTAATTTTTGGACAATGAGACTTGAGTTTCTTGTTGATTAGGCCATGGCTAAATGATTTAAAATGTTTGATGGGTTATAAAAAAATAGAAAAGAAAAAGAAAAGGAGAAGAGATTTCCTTCTGCTTTCATGGTTGATGGCTGGTGAATTTATAATATCTATGTAGACTGTTAGAATATTTCATGTTGTTATGTTTGTCTCATCCTGATAGAATTTAGAAGTTGCTTACCTGCGACTTAGGTTTTTAGATGCATTATATTTTTATAAAAAAAGCAAAAAAAGTATACTTTTAGTTCCTACATTTTCAGTCAAACATAGTTATTTCCCTATACTTTTCATAGTATTAAATGTGGTCATCAAACTTTATAAACATGTGAATTTAGTTCTTCCTTATCATATTTTTAAACTTTGAGGGTCAAATTCATCAATATTAAAAGTATGAAGACTTTGGACATGTTTTACTGAAAGTATAATGACTAAAAGTGATATGAAAGTATGTTTTTCTCTTTTGTAAGTAATTTGATTCCATAATTAAAGACACATTCTAATTTAAGTAATCATGTACTTGCTCAAAGGTTTTAAACTGCAGTTCTTGTTGTGGTTTTGTCATGTTCCTTGATATTGCAATAAAATACAGACACATGCAGTTCATATAGTCATAATTGAGATCATATCATGGTCTGGTTTCAATTGTCCCAAAACCTTGACAGTTTGGTCAAACTTGCAATCGTGAACAGTTTGTTTGCTACTTCAATATGATATCTAATGGAGAAATCTGTAAAACAACAAAACAATTTCTAGCACTAATAGTCTAACAATAATTTTAATCTTTCAGCTGGCATAATATTAAGCCTTGGTGAAACCATAATGGCTCAATGCTCTAACAAGGATATTGACACAAGTGCATCTCAATTAAGTTGGTGGTATGTAGATATATCTTATCAGGAACTCAAAAAGGGAAGTTACAAAGTGAAAAGCTCAGATGAAACTTTCATTTGTCCATACTGTCCTGAGAGAAAACAGGATTATAAGTATAGGGAACTCCTTAATCATGCTTCTGGGGTTGGTCGGAGTAGTTCAGGAAAGAGAACTGCAAAAGAGAAGGCTAATCATCTGGCTTTAGTGAAATATTTGGAAAAGGATCTTGCTTATCTGGATGGCCCATCAAAACCTGCAGATAAAGGTCTCCCTGTTAATGAAGTTACTGAACAAAAATTCTGTTTTAAATTTTGTCCTTGTTATTTAAGATGAAACTTTCCAATTCACAATATATTTAATAGAATAGTGAATATATTTGATAACATAACATGACAACAGTCAGCACTAACATTATTTATTTTTACTTTCAGGTGTCAAATCATTTAGCCCAGGAGAAACTGTAATGTCTCAGTGCTCTAACAAGGATACTGATACATCTCAAATAAGTTGGTGGTATGTAGATACATCTTACGAAGAACTTAAGAAGGGAAGTTACAATGTGAAAACCTCAGATGTGACTTTCATCTGTCCCTACTGCCCTAGGAGAAAACAAGATTATTTGTACAGGGAACTCCTAGAGCATGCGTATATGGTGGGTCGGAGTAGTTCTGAAAAGAGAAGTGCCAGAGAGAGAGCCAATCATCTTGCATTAGTGAAATATTTAGAAAATGATCTTATTATTATGGATGGCCTGTCAGAACCTGTTGATAAAGGCGAGTCTCCAGTTCATGGAGATGACTATAACAAAATTTCAGTTCAATACTTTCTTTATTCCAAGTTACTGAATATGCAGAAACTTGCCTGTTCACAAATATATCTAATGGAATAATTGTAAAGCAACATGACAGTAGTCAGTACTAACACTGTCTTTTGTTTCTCAGGTACCAAATTAAGCTTAGGACAACCTGAAATAGCTCAATGCTCTAACAAGGAGACTGGTATGAGTGCATCTCCTCCAATAAACTGGTGGTATGTAGATAAGTTTTACAAAGAACTCAAAAAGGGAAATCACATTGTCCAAACCTCAGAAGAGACTTTTTCTTGTCCATACTGCCCTAAAAAGAGAAAACAGGATTATGTGTACAGGGAACTTCTTGACCATGCTTCTGGGGTGGGTCAGAGTAGTTCACAAAAGAGAAGTGTCAGAGAGAAGGCTACTCATCTGGCCTTAATGAAATATTTAAAAAATGATCTTATGCATATGAATGATCCATCAAAATCGGTAAATGAAGGTAACCCCCCAGTTACCATAGTGAATCAGAGTAATTCAGAAGAAAGAAGTGTCAGAGAAGATGCTACTCATCTGGCTTTAGGGAAAGACTTGAAAAGGGATCTCACAAATGTGAGTGGTTCATCATCAAAACCTGTAAATGAAGGTGATCCACCTGTTGTTAATGAAGAGATCAGACGGAGATTCTATTCAAGTTTTTCTAGTTATTGATTATTAGATTGATTAATTCAATTCACTATGATGTATAATGAAGTAGCCCGCGAAGTGACAATTTTGATCAAAATTAAAATCAGCAAAGTAACTCGAGGCAGCCAGTACTAATACTGTTTTTGTTCTTTTCTTTCAGGAACCATAACAATAAGCCCTGGAGAAACGGCAATTGGTTGCTCTGACAAAGATAGCAATATGAGTTCATCTCAGATTGGGCGCTATGTAGATAAATTTTATGAAGAACTCAAAAAGGGGAGACACTGTGTGAAAACCTCGGATGAGACTTTCACATGCCCATACTGCCCTAATAAAAAGTTAAATCGGGATTATGTGTACAGGGAAATCCTTGAACATGCTTCTGGGGTTGGTCAGAGTAGATCACAAAAAAGAAGTTTCTTTGAAAGGGCTAATCATCTGGCTTTAGAAAAGTATTTGAAAAAGGATGTTATGAATGTGGGTGCTTCATTTCCATCAAAACCTATGGATCAAGGTGATCCTCTGTTAATGAAACATTTGTAACAATATTTATGTTTCTTCTTCTCTGTTACCAGATTTGCACATATTGGCCAATTCAGAATGATACTTAGTTGAACTAATCTATAAAGCAACATGACACATTTGTTACTTACACTATTTTTCTTTCAGGCACAACAACAGCAACCCCAGGAGAAACTGTAATGGGTCACTACTCTCAAAAAGATAATAATATAAGCGCAACTCAAATAAGTGGGTGGTATGTACATAAATCCTATGAAGCACTCAAAAAGGTAAGTCACATTGTGAAAACCTCTGAAATGACTTTCGCATGTCCATACTGCCCTAATAAAAAGAGAAAGAGGGATTATGTGTACAGGGAAATCCTTGAACATGCTTCTGGGGTGGGTCAGAGTAGCTCACAAAAGAGAAGTGCCACTGAAAAGGCTAATCATCTGGCTTTAATGAAATATTTGCAAAAGGATCTTATGAATGTGGATGGTCCACCAATAACTGTGAATGAAGGCAATGCTGAGGAGCAGTTTGTGTGGCCATGGGCTGGGATATTGGTTAATATTCCTACTAGACAGACAGAAGATGGACGTGTTGGGGGAAGTGGTTCCAAGCTAAGGGATGAACACCGAAGCAGGGGATTTAATCCTTGTAGAGTGCGCACTTTATCAGATGTCTGTGGTCACTCTGGAACTGCAGTTATGGAATTCAATAAAGATTGGACGGGTTTAGATAATGCTTTGGCATTTGAGAGAGCATATGAATTAGATCATCACGGGAAAAAGGACTGGTTTTCTAATACTGAGCAAAAGTCTGGTATTTATGCATGGATTGCTCGAGCTGATGACTACAAGATGAACAATATCATTGGGGAACAACTACAGAAGATGGGGGATATCCAAACAATATCTGAGCTCATGAAAGAAGAAGCTCGAATACATGGTAAACTCGTCTCCTGCTTGAATAATACTATTCAGGTCAAGAAGAAGCGGTTAATGGAGATGGAAGAAAAATACAATGAGACTTCACGTCACATGGAAATTGTAATGGGAGAAATCGATAAGCTTACTCAAGATCACAATCAAGGTATATATTATTATTGAATCTAACTTGCTTTATTCTCTAATTTGGATCATGACTCGTTTGATGTTGTTGTTGTTACTATTTTTTGTTTCCAATTTATTTTTCAGTCATAAAGGTCCATTTCTATGTTGAAATTACTAATTGTTTACGTTGGCATAATTGCCAGTGTGATAGATTATAGATCACTGGATTGAATCTGATTTTAACAAATTTTTATTGGTAGAATCAAAGTCCAGACACTGCAAACTTCTGGTTGCATCATCATGGTGATTACACTATAGAATTGATCTATATAATTATAATGGTTTCCATATGTCCTGTTGGATCTTTTGCAATACACTTCTACCATTTCATTGTTTATAAAGGATGCTATACTATTTTAATGACGTTTGTATCATTATACCGTGATTGCTTGTATTCAGAGATGAAGAAAATACAGTCAAGTGCAACTCAGCACTTCCAGAATATTTTTAATGGTCATGAAAGGCTTAAGTTGCAACTGGAATCTCAGAAAAGAGAGTTTGAGTTGCGGAGAATTGAACTGGAAAAACGTGAAGCACATAACGAAAGCGAAAGAAAGAAGTTAGAAGAAGAGATTATGGAGGTGTAGTGTTGTTATTATTATTGTTATTGTTGCATCTATTCTATCATGCTGTGGTTGAGATTCCTGTGAAATAGAAATTGAAGGAAAAGATTATTGTTTAAGGATAATTAATTTAGATGTTCAATATTAATTTGTTTTAGTGATTTAAATGGAGGAATTGGCAAGCAAAGTTAATAACTTTTCCATTTTTACTTATCAAGTTTGATGATCACCTAATGATTGGAAAATGTTTCCAGTTGATTTGTGGGTGAACTAAGCCCACGCATATTGGGAATGTAATCTAATTGGTTTATATTATAGTAGTAAGCAATTGCAGGCTACATATTTTCTTCTATGAAAATCCTTTTTGTCTTTTTGCCAGTAAAAAATGGATTACACGACTGTTTCTGTCAATGAATATTTTAATTTTTTTAATGTAATGTATTCTAAAATGGATGTCAATAATAATAATATGAACTCCATTTAGTTTTTATATGCTAAGGAGTTTACGTGATGAAATTTAGGGAAAGGACGGCTAAAATAAAAGCTACCAGTTTAGAAGTTGTGTATCTAAGAATGTCATTGGGATTTTTTTTTTCTATTTCTGTCATTATTTTGTCCTTCCCGGTGAGAACTTGCTATAACCTATAAAAAAAAGGTTTGGCATTATGTTTTATTTGTGCTTTTGAAATCCTTCAATAATGACGATGTGGCTGAGAATTTGTTGGAATGTTATGTATAGCAATGCTGATGCTTGTCTTTTTAGAATGCATTGAAAAATAGCGCTATGGAAATGGCTGTTCTGGAGCAACAGAAAGCTGGTGTAAATGTTTGGAAACTGGCTGCAGATCAAAAGGTTTGTGTATCCCTTTTTGTGCTTTTTTAATGACTGAGTGTCATTGTCCACATCAGAATAGCTGGTTGTTAATTCCATTTGACAATCTATTTATCCAGCGGCAAAAAGAACAACTTCGTCATAAAATCATCAGGCTTGAAAAACAACTGGAGGTGAAACAAAAACTAGAATTGGAGATTCAACAACTGAAAGGAAAATTAAATGTCATGCAATACATCGAAGATGATGGAGACTCAGAAGTTCTGAATACGGTGAATGTCTTACACAAGGATTTAAGAGAGAAGGAACAGTCACTACGAGACGTAGATGCCCTGAACCAAACACTAATTATTAAAGAGCGTCAGAGCAATGATGAGCTACAGGAAGCTCGAAAAGAATTGATTAATGTAAGTGTTTTTTGAAAGTCTTCTATTCCCATAGTTGTGATTTTGTTAAAGCATCTCGGCTGTCCGTAGAAAATGGCTCCAATCATGTTTTAAATGATGACTTGTCCATTAAAATTGTTGTACCAAAGAATCAATGATATTAATTTATTTATAGAACTTCCTTTCACGTCCCACGTTGATAGAAAAATAAAATTGCTCTGATGTACAGTATGCATTTGAATGACGGGCTTGGACATACTATTTCTTTGGTACATTAAATTCCACTATTTCTAAGATGAGACATAAGGTGCAACCATAGGAAGGAACAGGGGAGGGAAAGCAATGGGGTTCTCTTTACTTTGTTGAATTCACAAGAAAGAAAAGGACTATCTGAGGAGAGAAACCATTGAGTCTTGTGAAAAGGAAGGTGGGACATTTGAAGTCCAAAACACATTTGAAAGAGAAAAAATTGGCATTTGTGAAAAATAGTTGGAAAGTGAATCTTAAAATTGCTGAAAGATTTATTGGAACATAAAAGAGAAAAATGTGACGAGTTTGTTTAAAATTTAATTTCTTTCCTGCCTGCTTATATTTCTTAAATTTCAAATATACTGTATATATATTAATTATTTTAAATGCTATATAAAAAAAAGATTATTGATAGTACATTAACTGATATTTCAAAAGTAGTACAAACTCAAATAGTATATCAACTGTGTATACGTCTCCTCCCACATGCCATATATTTGATATAGTAACATACCTTAAATCGCCTACATTACCATATTGAAGTGTATTGCAAACCAGTTAACAATGTTTAAACTATGACAGTGTTGGGGGTTTCAATACTCATTTGGTACTCTTGTGTTTTGAATTTTTCTAACTTTTTCTAAACTTTCTTGAAATTTTATATGTTGCAGGGCATTAAAGAGATATCTTGCCGTGCTAGTGTTGGAGTGAAGAGAATGGGGGAGCTTGATATTAGACCATTCCTTGAAGCTATGAAGAAAAAATACAATGTTGAGGATGCAGAAGATAGAGCTTCAGAACTGTGTTCATTGTGGGAAGAGTATATAAAGGACCCAGAATGGCATCCATTTAAAATTACCGTAATTGAAGGGAAAGAACAGGTGTGTCTTATAGATATCACTATTTAGTCTTAATCAAATTTGGCATTTTCTGTTGTAAGCTCCTTGAAATCTACTTAGTTAGAAACAATGGATATACGAAGCTTAATCCATGTATTTGATACCTAAATACTGGGTTAGAATTATTTTGGCCCGGGAACATGTATCTCTTCGATCATGTTTTCGAAGGGTTGATTTTACCTGCCTTCATCCATAGATGAACTTTTCATGGTTACAAAATTAGAAGAAAAATAATTCTGACTGAATGACATTGCTATATGAACTATTCTGATCAGTATGTAGATTATATAATGATGTTAGATGATTAATTTTAGAACTAAGATAAATGGTGCCTATCTTTAGGAAAGTCAATCAGGATGTTTTTAAATGAAGTCATATTATGGTTGGAACAGGGCATCTCCAACTTCTTAAGTGGGTTTGGTTAAAACACGAGCAACAACATGGCATCTCCAACTTCCATTCTACTGCGCTTAACCAACTTGCGTGGCTCATTACACTAGTTTAGGACCATATTTAACCAATGGTTTTCATATTCATTTTAATCTACAATCTATTGCATTATTTCTCTAATATATGTTTTTCTAACTTGTCTGGTTTCATGATTTTTTTCATGGCAGGAAATCATAGACAATGAAGATGAAAAGTTGAAAGCACTGCAAAATGAGTTGGGTGCAGGAGTCTACCAAGCTGTGGTGACAGCTGTGACAGAGATCAATACATATAATCCAAGTGGGAGGTATACAACCTCTGAATTATGGAATTACGAAGAGGGAAAGAGAGCTACCTTGCAAGAAGGAGTAAAATTGTTATTGATGCAATGGAAACTATCTAAACAGAAAAGAGGGACGGCGTAAAGGCTGGTATGTATGTACTTATAAAATAAGACAACCATAATTATCAATTTTCTTCTGCTCTACACATTTAGAAAGAAAATTTTCTCAAAGAATTAAGGACTACGGGGAGGTTGCGTCTTCTCTTAGAATATTGTTAGATAGTTTATAGTGTTCAAAAAATTTGTTTTTTCCTCCTATCTATTTGATTACTGTTTCAACGTAACCATGGAATATAATGCTGAAGAGTTGAATTGGTTACAGGAATAAGCATGTTTCTTTCCAACACTATATTATTAATGTTTAGTGTTCAGAAAATAGTTTTAGCCTGTACATAGTTTTATGCATATTATAGGTTGGCCAGACATGTTCAGCCTTAGGATGAACACTTTCTTAAAAATGACAAATAAATTATCAACCCTATTATTCTAAGTTGAATTATGAGCTTGTTCTAATATTCAATTAATAAATTACTTCACTTATCAGGTGACATTCAACCAATGAAATATGTAACAAGTTATGTATTTACTTAAAAGAAACAAGTACATGCCTCCTGTAGAGAGAAACCCAATGAAGAAAGTGATAACTAATGATGCATTGCAACAAAAACTGCTATGCTTTTTGTCTCTGCTCCAGATGATGACAAGTGTGCGCGAGCCTCAGGCTTCAAAATCAGCATATACTTCTCATTATTTTCATACTCATTCGTATCATATTCCTCTTAACTAGTCAAATTAATTTTAGCCATCTCTATTTGTTGTTTATATTTATAAATATTATGTAGTTTTAATTGAAAAATAATATTCAATTTGTTTCTCCCTCTTTAAATCTGAGTTCCAAATATATGACGTTTCATTGGACGTGTAGAAAGTTTCTTAAAAGCCCAACTCTACACCCAACAATCTCTAAAGTCCACTAATTAATAAAAAACTATAATAGAATTGCATCCATTAAAGAGCACATTAGTTTTTAATCCATGCTACCTTTTTATTTTGGCATCGAACAACATAAGAAAAACAACACGGAAGGTATAGAATCTACTTTGCAAACAGTTTATGAAGAGACAAATACGGTGAATTAGAGCCCATTTCCACAATTTTCTTTTTCTCTTTTTGCTTTTCGGCGCAGTTAAGCGTGCTCATCAGCTTCAGAACATTTCATTTCATGCATCAAACACACTTGTCAAAATTCAATTAACTCATCACTTCACCAAATTATAGTTGGAAAACTACTGTTCAACTTAACTAGAATGAGAGCAAACATTAAAACCCAGCTTAAAAAAGTGAAGAAGAAAAATTATAAAGATAAACACACTTGATATTTTCATTAATATAAATATATCTAAGAAATATAGCTGCGGGCTCATACATTTGAAGCCACTTCAGCCCCTTACAAGTTTCACACAATGTTCCCCTCCATTTTTTCAAATCCTATAACACTTCAAACTCGTATACCAAGACAACCCCAACATCATATCCCTCTACTTGCACAAAAGACAAAGAAAGAAAAAGTCAAAAAGTTTACTGATCACTACCACCACTTACTTTACTTCCCTCCATTTTTTCTCCCAATATCCACATCCCAAGGCAAATTCAAAACTACATAGAGGTAAAGCTTTTGCTTTTTGTAATAAAAAAAGGACCCAGAAAACGTTATCAGACCCTGAAATTTTTGCCTGTGAAGGTTTGGCCAAATTGCCAATTGGCGGGTACAATGTTCCAAGAGGTGGAGGTGCGTCGGTCACTGGCTGTCACCCTGAAGGAGAGTGACTGACCAACCAGAACAGCGTTTGACTGCCAATTCTGACCCCAGTTACGGCTCATACTCATCCACCCAGTCTTAGCCCCTTTCACGCTCGTCCTCACGACATCCCCTGCACCCGCCACGTTGGTGATCAAAACCAGGTTAAAGTAACGGAAGCCGTTGATCGTGAACCTCATCCCTCCCTGCTTTCGACAAGGCACCCTGCACGTCCACACACCCAATCACAATCGTCAGTGGCATTATTCGTAATAAAGTGCATCCACGATGGCAAATAAGTACAATTACATATTTACAATCACACCACGTAATGAAGATTAATCTTATTTTTGGTGGGTTTCGAGAATCGTGCAATTACGCGGCAAAAGGTGCACGTTTGTCAAAATCTTGAACCGGTTTCAGATAAACGGTTCAGGTTTTCTCCAGACAGGGCCACCAAATAAGCATCTACGGTTCTCATCTGTTTTCACTTTTCTGAATTACGAATTACCTATTGTCTACTGTCTAGTCCCCGCCACAGTGTAACAATATCAGTACACTTTGTCGGTTTAAACGACGTCGCATTTCTGTCTCTGCGCTTTGTACTCTCAGAAGGCCAAAAGCCAAACAAGCGCGTTTACTCTATTTCCTTTATTCTCATTTTATTATAAAATAATAAAACATCAAAATCTCCCTTTTTTTTATACTCTTACAGTATTAAAGTTAATTAATTTCTCCCTTTCTTTACTATAAAAAATTATTAACTTTTTTATTGCTAGTGTCTAGACTATTGTGTCAAAAACTACACCTATCCCAAATGCGGAAAATTCCGTTTTTTTAACTCCTAATGTTTTAAATTATGAAACACAAATTACTAATAACTGAAATTTAAAAGAGGAAAAGTAAAAACAGAAAACATATATAAAATAAACATATAATGAAAAAGTTAAGGCGAAGTGTGGAGCGAAAATGGGTGAAAGTAACGTTACCTGCGGTAAGAGACGGGGACGATTCCGGCGCGGTACTCAGCGATTTTGAGGAACATGGGCATGGCGAGGTCGAAGTGTGGTCTGGGAGGGTTGCACCATCCTCCATTGTCGCTGGGGAGAGCGTAGTTCGGAGGGCAGAAGTTCGTGGCCGTCACCAAGATCGAGGGGCTGCCAGCGTGGCACCAGCTCGGGTCGTCCGCGCACTTTATCTCGAAGCACGCTCCGCAGCTCAGCCCGCTGTTGAACAGCGCCGTGCTCAGCGCCGCCGTGTTCACGCCGTACCCCTGGCTGTACAGGTTCCCGTACCCGCACGCGCCTCCCATTGTACCCGAAGCGTCGCTACCCCCGTAGAACGTGGCGTGCGCGGTCTCCCACGCGCCGCCGCCGTACACGCCCGGGATTCGGGCCTCGGCGGAAGCGAGAAGAACGGTAACGAGGGAAACAATGGCAAGGAGTTTTTGAAAAGAAGCCATTGTGAATGGGAAGACCGAGCAGGGTTTTGTTAGGAGTTATGAAAAGAAGAACGGTTTTAGAAACTAACTCGCTCTGCGTTTGAGTTCTGTGGAGGGAAGTGCGAAAGGTTCGTGCTATTTATCAGAGAAAACTGGGCCCCACTGAGATCTCTTTTGGACCGTAGATTTTCACACTTTTTGTTTACGTTTATTTTTTACCACATATCCATTTTACTGAAGTAATCGTAAGTGAGTGTGCAAGAGAATACTATGGTGGTGAAGAGTGTAGGGGACAAAAGAGGTTAGGGACATTAGGACCTCAAAATTTATATCAATTCTCCTTGCTTCATTTGCAAGTTGTGGCAACCATTGAAACCATTTTTTTCTATGTTGGAATTTGAGGTTGTTCTTTATGTTACTAACTTACTATGTTTCTCTTCTTTTTCTCTCTCAATGTTTCAACTCCACTCAAATAGTGAAAAAAGCCTTCACACTATGAACATATAGTTGTACGGATGTGATTTATTTCCCATATGAATAGTGCTCAGGGACCACCAAATCAAAGGTTAATGTAAATTATCTGTCGTTCTATACATTTTTAATGTTGATAAAATGACAATGACTATTAACACACACACATTCTCAAAAACATATTTCAAAAAAATGATTATGAGCGAATGATAAGGGGTTTTTCTTTCACTAAATATTAGAGTGGTGTTTAAGGAATCTCCATTGTGGAGAGAGTGTGTGATGGTAACAAAATCATATTGGTAGTATCAAATGGAGAGAGAATACAAAGGTTTGAGTTTGATTAAGTTTTTGTGATTGTTAATCAAAATTTGAAGTTATCATAAAAACAATGACAAACCCAAGTCAGAGTCAAGTCACATTTCACGGCCACTGCGTCTGCATATACTGAACTTCCCCTTTTCTTAATTTCTAAAAAAATGCATTAATTTTCATTGATTTTTCAATATTTTGAGGTTCAGAGTCAGAGAGTCTGTAGCAAAAACTGCAAAAGTCGAAGAAACTGATAAAGTAAAACCTAATTTCGTATCTTTATCATAAAGAAGCAGTTGAAATTATGAATTATAAACAAAGTAAGTACTTACTTAACATATAAAATTGCGTTAATCACTCTATATAAGACACTTGCTAAATTTGTTAGTCTTCTTCGTTCGTATGCTATTCCATGTCAGGTTTGTCGAGTTCACACATTAAAGTAGTAATATGTTTCCTATTTTGCTTTCAATTCTCATTCATATTAATCTCTTTCTTACAACACCCTTATTTAATCATTTTTCTTTTCTGAAAATGCTAATCTTAGTAATATGTTTATATATCTATTATACTTTTTGAAATATCAAATGTGGTATTATTGTATGCTTTGATTTAAAACAAAACATTAAATTTGTACATTTTTTCCTTCATTTTAAAATTAACGTAATTTTTTTAAAAAAATTAATTAAAATTATTTCAAATTCAGTTTTGTCAATCACAATTTTATTTCAAACAAAAATTTATTGATAAAATAAGGAGTATGAGTGTTATTTTTGAATACCGTGTAAAATATGTATATGTCTATTTTAAAATTAGAAAGCATATATATTTCATTTAAAAAAATAGTGGAGTGAATACTTAAATAATCATATTCTTGTTTACGAAAGTCCATTATGTTTTATATTTTAAATATTTTATTTTTATTTTTCATGATATTTAGTTAAGTTTTAGCCAATTTTATATTTTCAAACTAGATAAGATAAATGAGTGACACTAAATAAGAGATGTGAATGTATATTTTAAAATTATTATAGATAGAGTGTCATTTAACTTAATATTATCGAAAATAAACTATTTTTTCCCACAACGACATTGGACAAGAAACTTGAATGTCTAAGTTGTTATTAGATAGTTTTTAGCAGGTTATTTATTATTATAAAAAAATGATTTTGTGACAATATACATCTTTTGTTTTGGATAAGAAATTTAAAAACTATAAGATTAATTTAATAGTTTAAAAATAAAAAATTTCAAACTTTACTTAAATTATGAGGTTCGGACACGTCTCTTAAACAGTGTGTTTGTGTTAGATACACATATCGGACATTGATGCTCGTAATATACGTTTTGATGAAGTATTCAATCTGAAAAATATTTGTTGGATTTCTGACAATTCTAAAACGGTTCTAACGCAATTTTAAAAAGGGAAAATACATTAATTTTTTAAAACTCAAACTTATTGTATAAATTTTTGTTATGATTATAAAAATAATGAACAAATCCTTTTGAACTAGTCATGAGAAATATTTTTCAGCAAAAAAGAAAACTGAAACATACACGTGTACATAAATCTTTATTATCAATTTATATAGTTCAAAATTATATAATATATAAATGTGTGTCTCATACCATATATTTTAAAAATTATAAGTATTTTTGTATTTGTATCCGTATCTGTGTAATTGTTTATCCTACCTAGCTTAAAACATAAGAATTTGAAAATTTCTATATTTTTTTATTTTTTAAAGTCATATTTCTGGATTTTATCTCAATTACTCAATTTTAAGCGCCAACCCATCCAAATGTGTTCTCTGTGCTTAACCAAAATAAGGATGAAATTAAAGCACAACCAGATTATCCAATACATGCAACATCTTTCAAATAATGCAAATGCAAGATTTTTTTTTTTTTCTCAGAAGCAATCTCATATATATATTAAGTATGATGCATGGAGAGATTATACAAATTAAGATGGTAATTAATATTTATTTGTAACTAATAAAAAAACATAAAGGTATGCTCAAATTAACCGATGATTGTAAACCTGTTTTTCAGTAGTGAATTAAATATGTTTAGTTATTTCTTATAATATGAAGTAATAATTTTTGTATTTAATATTTTATTTATTCAATAATAACTGAAATACTTCATTTAAAAAAAATTAACAAATTTAAATTCTTGTGAAATAAATATTTTAAAATTAAATAATTTAAAAGAAAATAAGTTGAAATTCAATATATTCAGTACTTGCAAATATGATTTTGTATATTGTTTTAGCTATTTTAAAATTATTTGTTACTTTTAAATTTTGAAATGTTATAACCGTTTTCTTTTAGTTCTTATTTAATTTCTCGTTTTATAACTTTCACGGTTCTCTTTTTTTATTCTTTAAATTATCAGGAATGAATGAGAGAAGATTTTAGAAATTAATCATGAAATTTCATTATACACTTTCTATAATTTTTAATAGAAATCAAATTAATTTTCAATTTAGTGGTTCCTTGTAACGTTTAAGCAAATTTGTTCCTGAAAAATGAGGTAAACAATTTATATGCCTGAAATATAAATTTTTGCTTAAAAATAAGAGAGAATTTGAAGTACAGTAATTAGTGAAACAAATAAAGAGATAAGAGAATATAAAACTACATTTATCTTTGATCCCATAAAGCATATAATTAATCTTTCTTTCTACATTCCCTCTTGTAATAATAAACATGTTTTTTTTTTGGTAAATGTAAATTTTGTTGTTTTGCAAAATAAAGGAACAAGAATTTGAAACTTTAGAAAATTGGTATGAAGTGTGAAGAAGGAAGAAGAAATTAAACCAATATAGCCACCGCATTCAACGCTCCACGTATTACGCCGTGCATTTGACCGTACAATCGGGGACGGCGTTGAGTCTTCCCACATTCTAACGACTAATAATGTCACACCCACTCACTACCCAACGGAACGGAGAACGAACTGCCGCTTATTTTATCAAAGGACAAAAAAAAAGTAACCTAAACTCCGTTCTTTAGTTTAGATCATATAGTACAATACTGTACTTTAGCTTTTTTTACAATTTCTCTGAGAATTGTGTAAAATTTTACATTTTTTATGATTTTCCGTTTAATATTGCGGTGAAAAAGTTATTAACGGTCGCAATAATTAATTTTTTATTTTGGCAGACGCGTATGAATTTTAATTTTAAAACACAACCAAATTAATTAGTAATGACACAAATTTCACATTTATTAAAAATAAAGTTTATTATAATCTAGTATATAAGATTAATTATAAGATTAAATTAGATTTAAAATCTATTCCTTAATTTCAAGTATAAATTAACAATAAAGAGAGTGAATTGAAAATCTACTTTTAATTAAAAATAAAAGTAATTTATAATATATAAATTGTAAGGTGAAGTTAAATGAGTGATTATATATATAAAAAGAAAACATAAAACATTGTGAAAAAAAAGACCAAATACATAAAATAACTATCGATTTATATTTTGAAGAATATAATTTTGAGAATTGATGTGGAAGGAGAAGGTAGTTTTTTGGTGATGGAATATAAAAATGTGATGAGTCTTGTGACTAGTGAGTGAGTGAGTGAGTGTCCTTTCTTTTGAGAGTTCGAGGACGTGACTTGGTTAAATTATTGGATGGTATTATCTACCAAATCAATCAGATATGCCACGTAGTGTGCATAATTAAACCGTAGTTGAACAACTACGTAGCTGCACGCACCATTACTCAATCAATGACTATGCAGAAATGTTATCCAATATTGTTCATATTTGACTTCAACATCTCACATTCTAAATCATATTAATTTCTTTCAATTACTCCATCTTCACATTAGTTATAGCCTTGTTTATTGGCACAAGTGAGGGACGTGGAAAACCAAGAAAAAGGAAGGGACAAGTGAAATGCCTACCTACCAAAGTAACAACAACGCATCTTAGTCACATTCCTTTTCTTCTCAGGCAGGGATGCTAACCTTCTGCACCTGTGAAACTCTTTATTATTCCACCTAATATTGTTAGACCTATTTCAATCCTTTCAGAACTCAAATAAACTCGAACTAAAAACATTTTATATAGTATATAATTAAGTATAAACTTCATCGTATTAGTCAGTGTCATAAGATTGAGTTAAATTTAAAGTTGACTTCTCAATATAGTATCAAAATCAAAGTTATTTAAAGCATATCCTAGCGAAAATTTGTTGAATCGTTATTGGACCATCCATAAATATATAATCCCGCACGAGTTTGGTATACAAGCACCACCTACAATATTTGTTTAATTATTCATTGTTTGTTATTGGTGGTTTTGAATTTAATCCTGTTGTATAGGTTATTATAGTCAATAGTTCTGGTTTTGCTTTAATATTATGCGATGGATTATGTTTTATCTTATGTTGGCTGAGGCGGTGTGGAAGACCCAGGTTGTATTATGTAGATGTTGCAGAAACATTGGTTTGTCAAGGGTTTACAAGAGCTTGGCAACAGCTTAACCAACCAAACTTGTTATATTTACTGCATAATTATGCAGCAATTGAAGCATAACCTTACAGGGAGTATTGGAGTTAATGTCACAAGGGTCTACAAGCACCAAGCAATCAGACAACTAATGAAGGATGGAAGTAAACTAATCTTGTTTTTACGTTGTTGTACACTGCATAATTATGCAGTTTTAGCCATTACAAATTGTTGTATTATAGTGTAGGGAACAATTCTATGTTTTGGATGCTTGTAGTAATTATATGGTTGTTAGTTAAATGGAGAGGCGGAGAGGTTTGAGATTTTTTATAAGGATTGAGACACTCTGAAATATTTCTTTTTAATTTAATTAATTTATTCTTTGCTGAAAAAAAATTCTCACACGAGTTGACAATTCCAGCATATGGAGTCTCGATGTAAGGATATGAGTTTTGAAAATCCTTGCAAACAATTTTTATAAGGTTGAGCCCCTTAATAACATTGTATTTTTTACAATTTTTTAATTAAAATTTTTGTCTCATCATAGCTCATGCACCAGGGAAAAAAAACAGTAACACATAACAATTGCAATAGAGTAAGCACCAAGTCCACCTTCTAATGATAAATGACAACCTCTATTACAAGACATTTCTACAGACACAACTCATAAGAGTGGTATGAATTTGAATGTAGAATGATGAATGGTTTAGCAATACATAAATTGGAAAACATCATTATGCATATTATCTTTTCTTTAGTGAAAAGTCTCAATCATATGATGGTAGGTAATTCAGTTGGCACTGACAATTAACAGATGCCAAAGTAATCAATAATTAAAAGCCATTCTGTGCTCAAGACCAAATCTATTCCTTACAATTTAGATATTGCCAATATTGCATAATTTTTTAAAATTTTATTGGTCTTTGAATTGATTACATGTAACTTCTTCACTCCATGAGACATTCTACAATGGCAATAAAGCTATGGATTGAAGTTTGGTTTCTAAGTCACCAAATAATATTTTATCGGCATGACCAAATAAGTTTACTTCGATCACATCCAACTAAGTCAATTATTGGTGATATATTTGCTTCCAGCTCCTGATAATTAGATATCATTATATATACTATGTAGTGAATTGTGAGTCTCTGTTAAATCATTAAACTAATACCAGTTACGTGTACGAGGATGAAGAATAATTCAAAATCTCAAAAAAAAATTATAAAAATATTTTAAGTCTAACTCAACTTTATTTTAAGAGATAAAGTATTTACTACACTTCCTTCACCAAGTAGACTTATCAATTGGTATGAGACAATATATTTATGGATGGTTCGATACCGAGTAGTCTAATAAAGACAATAAAGTTTCACTACAGTAATTTTTAAATGACTATGATACTATATTAATCACTGAACTTTAAATTTAACTCAATTTTATAAAATCACTTAAGTGAGGTTTGGATTCACTTATTTATTTTTAGTTTTCATCTTTTATCTTGAACAGAAAGTATTGTATTGTTGTTGAGAACTCTTAGAAATAGCAAGAGAATAAAAAAGATAAATTATTTGATTATTAAGTAATGGAAGTGTTAGTATATTAAATAAAACACATGTACATTAAGAGAGAATACACAGTTTGATGTATTTGCACAACACAGACCACTTTTAAAAATCTTGGTAATGAAATGGATAATAGGAGAAACAAGTATACTGTTGGAGAGGTGTGCATGATTCCACTATAAGCATTTAGTATTACATCATTAATCTAGAAAGGTATGATTGTAAAAAACAAGATGATGGACAAAGTGGAGAGATAGTTGCTGGGGTGAAAATAAAGTTAGGAACTAATCAATATCCTATGACGACAAAAGCAACAATTAGGGTTAGAAAAAAATGAATGAGTAGTACCCTAATATACTTGAGAATGGTATTAGTATTTAGTATGATTTAGGGCATCCCATTTGTTGATGCATGGTGTAATTGAAAACGTGCCCTATCTTTGTGGGACAATGGTGGACCATTAGGCCCATTTGGAATGGCATGTCTGTTCTTTAAATGAAATCCGTTGCTAAAAATCAGCAGGCTCCATTGAGCTTTACGCAATCCCCATAAAAAAAAAAAACCCTAGTTTCCCCTATAAGCAAGCAAGTAACTGCGAATCATATCTTCAACTTTTGTACTTGTTCTTCTCCCATGCATTCCACTCCCACAACACAACCACCAACTTTTTCTTTCTTTCTTCTCTTTTTGAACTCAAGCTTCCTTCTAATCATTCATGGGTCCCAAACCTAGCCCTGCCACACTCTTCTAAGTAAGTGACCAAAGCTTGATCAAGACAAACTACCTGTTTAACTACCTACCATACACAGTGGCCCAAGGAATTTTCACAAAATCAACTACCAATTTTCCTTTTCTTGTTTAACATTTTTAAGGTTGCTGTTCAACAAGCCTCACATGTTAAACTCTTTTTAGATGGTTAATCTCTAATTGTAGTTATTACATTAAAATATAACTTTCTTATCAAGATTTACAAAAAGAGTAATGGCTATATACAGCTTGTGCCAAAGAAACATATGTTGCTAATTAGTTCAAATCTTTAACCTATTTTTTAAGATAATTATGATAAAAGTTAATAAACTTATCATATATAATTCATATGATTGAATGAAAATATAAAATTGTACTATATAATTTTTTTTTCTTTTTTCTATGTTTATGTAAATAATTTTACATTAACAACCTATAAAAAATATTGTTATTAATTTTTTGCTATAATTACCTTTTTAGTTTCTACATTAAGGGTCAATAGTCAATTTGGTACACTGGTCTTTAAAAAAAATAATTTTCGTTTCAAAATTTGTTAAAAAATACGCAATTTGATCTCTTATGTCAAATTCGTATAAATGTTGTTAAAATTGGTGATGATGTGACACTATTATATCTCCACGTGTAATCCAAAGTGTATTTCTCTCCCTCATCTTCACTCTCAACAGAATTTCTGAAAACCCTCTCCCCTAATTTGTTTCCTCCGTTCACAGTCTCCACCCATTATTTTCCTATTGTAACAAATTACTGTTAATAACACAAAATCCATCCAACAGGTTTATACAACATGAAAGAGGGTCCCATCAAGAAGGCAAAAAACATTAATAATACGATAAATGTCAAAATTGCATAGATCTAAATGTCCAATACTCACTAGGATAAGATGAAGCTTTTATGTCCAAAATTTCTTAACAGATTAAGGGGAGAGGTGGAGGCTCAAGAAGGCCAAGATTCTCAAATGAGAAACATTATCACTCATATAAATTTTGAACAAAAAATCCAACTCATCCAATACCATGCTATCCAACGAGGGAGATTCCACTTCATCTTCGAAACAAGGTCCCTCCTAGTACTCATGGATCTCCCGCCACGCGAAGCACTGTGATGTTGAGGCGATATATATCTAAAAGAAATGATTTAAGTAAATACAAATTTAAGGAAGAAAAATTGAAAATCATTGTTACACAAGGGTTATAAAATAATGAAATCAACATTTATTCCATATAGTACATATAAAAGAAACTAACTTAAAATAATAGTGGTAATATACATGCATCAATGCAAACCACTTACTAAATTGTGTTGAGAAAGTTGTGTATGAATCAAATCTCCAAGAATCCAATGAGAGCTAAACAAAGATCAATGTGAAAGGTAGAGAAATAAGGGGTCCATGACAAGGTTAAAAAGAAGGAACTATGTAAGGAAGTAGTTGTAATTATAGGCACAAAACGGTTGTTACAAAGTGATTGAATATATGGTCTTGGTTGTAATGAGCAAAACGCTTAAAGTTGTACTAAATATCACTACTCACTAACCACTAAAATTTGTCAGTGAAAGGGAATTTTTGATGGATTTGCAATGACACAAAATCCATTAGTAAATCACTTGTAAGTAATTAATGACAAATATAATCGTTAACAAGTGTTGTGTATGAAGTTCATGCGGTTTTAGACGAACTTTTCCATTGATAATGGACAAATTTTGGCAACATCCAAATAATTTACTAGGATTTCGATTTACATGCACATTCCAAATAACATAACAGAATGTCATCAATTCTAAACATTCCATCATGCTAATAACCTATTTTAGACATGCTCCCCAAGCCATTTAGGCATTTCCCCAATAATTCTAGCATCTCTAAACATCTCAGATAATCTGAGATACTTTAGTGTTGAATTTTTTTTTATTTGATCCTCATGTTTTGGCCGCCATTGAACCTTCTTTTATAACAATCAAACAAGTAGATGTTCACATATCAAATGTATAACGTAAAACTACCTAGTAAACTTTAGCATATGAATAATGGGTTTGCTTTAAATAAAAACATACCTAGTACTTGTTTGATTTTGACATATGCATATTCTATTATATGTCAAAGGAATATGTTTAAACATGTTACCTTAAAATGTTGCTAGTGTTGCTCCTTATCAGATTCAGGTATCGCTCTCCATGTTGTCCAAGGATTGAAATTGTTGCTTAATAGACTTTTTGATAGCCTGTGAAACAACCCTAGATAGAACAAACCTAATTACATAGAAAAGTCATGCAAATGTCAAACAATGAAACAACTTACATAACATAAATAATAAATTATATATTACCCTTGACCATAAGATTCAATGATTGGTCGATCATGGAAAGCAGAGTCAACTTGAATCGACATAAGTATTAGATGATAATGGAATTGTAAGGTTTAGGTAGGAGACTAGTGTATGTGTATAAGCATCAAAGGAAGATGATGCAAGTATTGAGTTCTCAAGTCATTTGTTAAAGTAAAAATGAATTTCAAGCATTAAATTAATTAGATTAGTAAAAGTTTAAGGTGAAAACAATATACAAATTGATTTGCAATTCTTACACTCAAGAAAGGAAGTGTAACGTTCATATTTACATGCATTAGTTAAGGGAAGTAGAAGTTCTAAAATAAAGACATGTTTGGATTTAAGTAGTGTGGTTTTCCAATATAAAAATGAAAACTCAACTTTTAGGTAATTGTTGTAAATAGTAAATTTATAGAAACAATCACAACATATATTTGACGTTAGTGACACCTAATAGATATAGGTTTATCATATTTCCTAAATAAGGATTTATAGTTTGAAACACGATGTAACACTTATTTTGTGTTACACTATTACAACTAGGTGGTTAAATAAATAATAAAAAGATAGCTCATAAAATTTATGTTTTAGCAAAAAATATTTCCTCTGATTAATACATATATAAATCACTTATTTAAAAAGTAATTTAATTGAGTAATTTATGTGAATTAAACTTATGTTTAAAAGAGTAAAATGAATAATTTAGAAGCGTAGGGGAGATGGGTGTAGGTGGAACTGCAGATTTCTTCTACAAGGAGGCTCAACGGCTAGGCTACGTGGCTCGCTCCGCCTTCAAGCTTCTTCAGATTCAGAAGCAACACAACATAATCAACCGTGGCGCCACCGTTCTCGACCTCGGTTGCGCCCCCGGAGGGTGGCTCCAGGTGGCTTGTCAAAGCTTGGGTCCCTTCAACGGCGGCGGCTCCGTCCTCGGCGTCGACACCAAGAAAGTCAAGGTTCCCCCTCTTCACTGCGATTCTAGGGTTCAGACCATCTCTGCTGACGTCTCCACCCTCTCTCACCACCGACTCAGAGCACTTTCTCCCAAGGAAAAAGGGTTTTCTGTGATACTCTCAGATATGTGTCCCTTAGTCTCCGGAATCACTACCAAAGACGCAGCCTTGTCGTTTGAGCTTGGGATGCGTGCCTTGGATTTGGCTCTCGGCAACAGAGTTCACGTGGAGCCAATTGACGATGACCCTTCTTGTTCAGATGAGGGTCAAGGAGTTTTGAAGGTTGGTGGGCACCTTATTATCAAGCTTCTCGAGAGTGAAGATGCCAAAGGTGCTTCCTTGCTTACTTCTCTGAATGATGTAATTGATATGTGCCCAAAATAAAATTTGACGTGTTCAGTTTAAAAAGTTTGACATTTCAGTTTAGTCCCTTCAAGTTTAATTGATGGAGTTAATAGGTTATTGCATTAGTTTATCGTACTAATTTCTTCTACTTATTTGTATCAAAAACTGAGAAAGATTAATTTGGTGTATCCAAAGTGAAACTTTTTACTTAAAATGTGGATAGTGTTCAATTCTATTGCTTTGATTGTATTTGTTATGTGTTGTTGATTTCTTTGAATGTTTATTTGCTGCAGAAATTAACCAGCTTTCTAAACCGTTCTTTAAGAAGGCATCATGGCTGAGACCTAAAGCTACAAGGCCTTCGTCAAGAGAGATTTATTTGATATGTCAAGGTTTAAAGCCAGATGCTAAGATATAGATTGATTCTCTTATACTCTTTGTCCGGGGGAATGTTGGCCATGAGTTTTGCTTCCGTTTGATGATGATAACTAGTGTCTTTGTGAAAAATTCATTATTTTCTGGCGCTCTGTTGATACTCAAAGTTATTCTATGAATATTGACTCCTGATATGTAAGGAGGGTGGTGAAAGGTTATGAAGATGAATTTGTGATTGGAATGCCCCATATGAGAAGGTCTCGTAACTTTGTTTAGCCATCAGTAATCCCGTACACACCACGAGCGGTTGGAACTAGGCTTGCCTAATCTGCAACACAATCGCCTCCTTTGTCCTCTCCTACATACATATAACATTGTTGCTGATTGAGGTTTAGATCTAATTGCGTATGAAAAGAGCTTTGTTAAAAGAAATAGAACTTAAATGAACTTCAGTCACTCTTTAATGCTTTATTTCAATGCACCTTTCTCCATCATATTTGATATGCACAGTAAAAAACAAATTATGCACACAAACAGTGAGGCTATTCTCCTATTTACACAGTTTTCCTCAACTTTCTCTGCATGTTAGCCAAGTAAAGATGAGAGCACATCCACGTTTTTCCTCACCCTCATTTCAGTGGACATGGACCAAACACAGGCTAAATGAATCGATCTCCTGTTATTTGGAAAATATCATTGGTACAAAATAGCAAAAAAAGCGTATAACGTGATTGTAAAATAATATAGATGCCTACTTTTGCAACTTCCATTGGTGGTTGCGAAAAAAAAGGTACTACTTATTATTTCCAGAACTTTAGTATTTCATTGAACGTAACAGGTTAAGTCGGTCTGTCTTCTTCAACTAACATCTTTTGTGCAAAACATAAACAAGAAATAAAAAGGGGATGCCTTTCCGATTATTTGAGTTGAAAATATGGAGCATATATGTCAACAACGTAAAAGAACAAAGGGCAATGAACCTGCCCAAGAAGTATGTGCTATTCACTGGATTGAAAATATTAGTAGTTGCTGTGTAACAACACCATGCTTTTGTTGATGTTCCGGTTCAGCAAAAGCAAGACAACATATTATACTACATGAGAATACTTTCTAAACAATGGTCGAAAATTGTAGACAATGTACAGTACTATACTGTGACCAATTACAATGTATACCGCAGTTGATAATTGCGAAGCCAGTCTTCACCTTTTTCATAATAATCCAGTCTACTGAAAGTTTGCATATGGAACTGTGAGTCTGAGGCGAAGGTAGCTGCCCCACGCCATGCATCCATGACTGGATCCAATGCCCTCACTATTTTTATAGGTGAGCCACATGGTCTAATCATCCGAATTCCAGATTCCAGGCGTTCAACTATACCAGGGAAAAGAGAACTTCCACCAGTAACAAGTATGGAACTAGTCAGTCTCTGTTCCAAGGTTTCATCCTTGACTGGTAACCTCCTTATTGAGACCCCAGCCATCTCGTCTAATCCTACCTGATCAACCCCGATCCAGTTTGGATTAAATAATATTTCGGGACATCTGAATCTTTCGACCCCAATAACAATCTTAAAATCTTCTTTGGTAAGAGGACGAACCCGTGGCACCTCAGCAGGTTGACTGGTACCGGCATCTAACTTAGGTATAAATGTTGGATCCAGGTCCTATCAAATTAACAATGTAGAAGTTTTTATGTGAGTTGCAAATCAAGACCCGTATACACAAGTCAACTTGTACAATCATAAACTAATCTTATGGGATTTTATCCTGTAAAGCGTTCTAACCTGTAGCCTAGAAGAGATGCGGGTCAGCTCTGTTTCATCTTCATCTGGTTCTTCATCATCATCGTTACCATAATCTTTGCTCATCAATTTGTAAAGCTGCCAATCTTCATCCCTAGCACCAAATGTATCTTCACCCTTACCACGGTCTAAAGCTGCAGTTGTCAGGAGACGCATTCTTTCCCTCTGAGCAGCATTCAATCTTTCACCACGGCCAATACCACCGGACAAACTATTTCCATTTGAATGGCCTCCGTTTGTCTTAAGTCGTTTTTGTTGGTCAACTCTTTCTGAAAGGTCTTTGTATCTAGCATGCAATTGCTCCAAATATAGGTCCGGGTTTTCTCTACATTAAGCAGAGAAAAAAAGTTTATAAAATAATAATAATAATCATCATTTAAAGCCTAGTCAAAATTGCAATCAAGCTATGAACAAAAGTTGTATCCCGGGAATAAGTAAATGTGGACAGTAAACTATTCACTTAGCTCTCCTGCTATCCCTGTCCTTCAAAATCCTTATCAGATTCAAGCTAGTGACCAAAAATTAGATTGAATACTCACTCTTTTCTATCACTTGCTTTCTCCAATTTTACTTGGTTAAATATGAGGGGGAAATCTTACATAAGCAAGCCACAAACAGAGTATATCTTGAAACTTCATAAAGAAACTAAAGCATCAAACATACAGGCGTTTCTCCTCCTCTAGCTGTTGTTTTCTCTCTCGTTCCAATTCCTCTTCATAGCGCTTCTGTTTTAATCGCTGCCTCCCATCAGCCATAGATTTGAGTGACAACTGTTTCTTCTTTTCATTTAGCTGTCAAATATCAATATAGAAAAAGCAATTAATATTGTTAACCTCAGCACAAATAACATCATCACGCAAAGAAGATATCAGAAAAATATAATCATATTAAGATTGTAAGAAAGAAAATGTGGCTCGAAAAAAATGTAATAGTACACTGATCACATGTTTGGGAGACTTTATTTCCCTTGATTAAAAATCTCTGAATAAAACAACAAAAATATGCTTATTTCTCCAAAATAAGCAGAAAGTGAGAATACACCATTCAGCTTATTGATAATGTAAGATAACTGTCTCATGAAAAAACAGACCTGTTCTCCAGTCAACATGTCATCAGGAATGTTTATAAGAGAATACTTCTCACTAGTGCCAAGATCCTCCTTTTCAGTTTCAGCTTGCTCATTCTTTGGTTCACCTTTTGCTTTCCGTAATGATTGTATAACTTTATTACGTGCAGACTCTATCTCCTGCCTATTGACATAGCCAGTTTCTGACAGGAATGGTAGAACCTCACTCTCTTCCACTTGTTCAAGCTGATGCAAAAGAAACTCTAAACCATGCAATTCATTTTCCAGTTCATTAATTTTGGAAGACCTCTTTGCCTCAGCCATTTCTCGAAGCCTTTGACCTTGTTTCTCTTTAATTGCTGCCTTTCTTGCGATCTCTTCCTCAGAAGGAGGCTCATCAGTTGGGGGTGGAACCCAAGGGAGTTCCCAACATCTGGTTTTTCCTTCAGCTTGCTCGGGTTCTTTCTATTATTAGATCATTCAGGGAGTTTTAGAAGCAATAAAAGAACTTAGTCAAAAAGGAAAAAAAATCCATACATATACCTGAAACAACCTAGCTTCCGAGGCATAATCTGGTGCAATGTAACAATGTTCCATCTTCAGGTCTTCAACCTTTTCCCATGTAAATCTAGTCCTACATTGATCATTCAATAAAATCTAAAATACTCCCCAAATTTAACATTCATTTAGATAGTATCAGAACCCATGATTTGATACTCACAAATGATACGGATATTTAAGTGAAAGGAGTTGCTTCAAATGATTAGTCACATGGAATCCACCAATATTAGTACGACAGCATCCTTCATACACAGGCTCCCCGTCTACAAACTGAAATATGCAAAACAAATAATATCAACAAAAGGAAAAATCTGTAATCACATGCCCAGTGGATTTCTTCTTATTTATTTCAATATTTAAAAGAAATTAAACTTGTGAACTTATTTTTATGCTATTTATAAATTTTAATATTTTTTCTCCCTACAAGGGCCTATTGATGAGTGCACTAATAAGGAAGAAGAAAATGAGCGAGAAAGTTCTAAAACAATTACACAAAGCATGACCAAGAACCTTCGTGCTCATAGAAATGTCTTTATTCATGGACTCCAAAGCCTTAGGACCTGTTCACTTTTGTTTAACTTTGATTGCAACTGTATAATAGGATTTTTAATTGGGTGTAAGTTGAATATATAGATATTTTGATGGACCTTAATTGACCAACATCAATTGAAGGTTCAATCTAATGACACATTACAGTTCAAGTAAGGCAAGGAAAAAATGCTAAAGAAACTCCTGAAATTCTAGGTTTGGAGTACGCCACAAAGGAGCATGGCAAGGAAAGCATGCTCCCAGGAGTGAAGATAAGTGTGCCAAGGAGGGCATGGAAAGCACCAAGTCAAGGAGGATATAGAACCTATCCAAACGCAACACAAGCAAGGAAAGCATGCTCCAAGATGTGAAGCTCAGTGTGCCAATTAAGAGAATATTCTAGGACTTCTAGGCACCAAGGTAGCACATGTGAAGTGTAGGAATATTCTAGATCTTGTAATAGGCAAGTATCATGCCCAAGCAAGGCACCTTGCGTCATTGATTACAACTTAGAATGAATTGAAATTTCTTTCAGAAATTGAGACTTGTGAGTCTTCTTGAGGATGTGCGCTCTCCCGTATGAAGTCTTACCTTTAGTTTCTAGGAATTCAAGTAATGATTCACTTCACTTATCTTCAATCTACTCAAGTGGCATGATTCTTCAGTTCACTTATCTTGAGTGTACTAAAGTAGTGTGATTCTTCTTCACTTATCATGAGTCTACGCAAAAGGCATGATTCTTCATCCCTTCTCTACTCCAGCTCTTATTTTACTTTTACTTTTAAAGTGCCTTTCAATTTGTTTTGAGTTCTTTGAATCTATGACTCAAGCTTGGATGAAAATGGTATCATACCCATTCTTGAACTAAGTTCATGAACACCAAGCTAAGAGGAGATTCATATTCTATGGTGATGTTCTTGCAATGATCTGATTCCTTTGATTTATAACTATAATTACTTTGGATTTAATTGATTACAAAGGAGCTACCACATAGTGAGATAGATCCCTCTTCCATTCCCATAGTTGAGGTTCCATCACATATCCTCTATAAAGGAGCTACCACATAGTGGGATAGATCCCTCTTCCATTCCCATAGTTGAGGTTCCATCACATATCCTCTATAAAAGTGGTTTTAATCTACCCGCACTCTCTTTTACAAGGATAAGTTTACAATTATTATCTACTTCAAAACTTTGAAAAAGAAAATAAGGAGAATTTCCAGTATGGTGCATATGAATAATTGTTATTATTACTAAGCTACTTTGAAAAGTAGTTATACAGATTATTAACACTACCATGGCAGACATAGGAACTTAGCTACTATAGCAAAAAAGAGCAAATGAGATATATTGAATATAAAATGTGACATAATGACATTCAACTGTTACTTAATAATATGTGACACAAGAAAAGAATTGTCTTCACATAATCAACCTTTAGACAAAAGACAATCTATCAGGCTCAGGAGTTACTGCAAGTAGATTAATAAAACTGACTACTATAATTACAAAGTTGGTGTTATATACAATGAGATCCTATTTACAAATTTAACCATGATCAGGTGGATGATATTACAAAAATCTGCAACAGAAATGAGAAACTCATTTCATTGACATATAAGTAAATAAGATAAAAACAATACCGGAATCACATGGGTTGTGTTGAATCCAGGACACAGAGCAAGACCGTCTTTAGCACAGACTCCTTGTTGTTGATTGTATTTATAGCTGAATGCCACATCAACACCAAAAGCTGCAAGAACACAGAAACCCAACTAACTTTTGGAAGCAAATTACACGTACAACATCTAGCAAAAAATCCAGACATGCATCCCTAATGGGAAAAACCAGTGACAATCGTGTGACAAAAACAGGTTACTTAAGAAATTTGTATTGAATTCAGTTTTTCTACAGAAAATCGCTAGTTAAATGTGAAGTTTTTTTTCTGAAGGTTACTAAGTATTAGTACCAATTGATGGAACTCCGTAAGTCTCAAAAAGAAGTTCTGCCATTTTACTACGAGATTGAACTGGGTTGCATACACATTCGGTGATCAGGACAGGATGATCAATCTGCTCCAGCGATAGACATTAAATTAGAAAGAGTAAGTCAAATTAACCAAATGCAGAAAAAAGGAGAACGAATATTTATTAAACCAAATAACCACTATGTACCAAGACAAGGACATTATGTTCTGTAAGTAGCACACCAGACTTAGTAGTATCAACAACACTAAATAAACCAAGGAAGAAAAGACAATAAACTAACAGCTTGAAGGGATTAAAAAAATGAAACATTACTTCAACTATTTGCATACCTCAGTAGTTGCACCCATCCGGTCAAATCCAAAATCAAGAATCTGTGTGTGAAAAAAATGTCAGTATGCTATCCTAACCAGGTTCTTCTAAAATAATGAAGGGCACAGGTTAAACATGAGACAAGAGGAAATTTACATATTCCATCGTTTCAAACTGGTACACAACATTACTGTCAAATGCAGAACGTGGCCCAGAGCGAGTGCAGTCGAAGTATTTCAGTAAGGCGGGATCATGGTCACCCACAATGGTGACAGTTTCCCCTGTGTGAAAGAGCAAGTATTCACCACACCACACCACATAATTGTAGGCAAGCAAAAAGAACCAATGTTGGGACAGAAGTTGTTAGAGATAATATAGCTATTAATGCCGAAACAAAAACACACATGGGACCTAATTATTTTTTGCCAAATTAATGATTGTCCAAACAAACAATGCACAACACAAAAGCAACAATTTACACAAATAAATATTAAAGCCAAATGTTAGACCAATGCCCTAAGAAAACAAAAGCATTAAAAAAAAAATCTTCATTGTATTGAAAGCAGAACTGATCTAGGAAACGTTAATATCAGTCCTTTCAAAACTAATTCTAAGCCGCTAAAACGTTATTTTTTTGAATCCACAGATATCCTCCACGGAAAACAACAATGTTTGAACCAGCTAAAACTACTCAAAGGACGAACTCTTCCGCAGAGTATTAAAGCAAGAACTCCCATCTTATGCAAAAACGAAAAAGGTGGTAAAGCAGTACCGGTTACTTTATGGCGTGGCCTTTGCACAATGTTGCGAAAAATAACACGAGGTTCAGGCTCTCCCGCCCAACTGAAAATTCACGAAAACAAGAACGAGTCTTAACTAGATAAATCCAATTGGGAAAGTAAACCAAAAAAAAATGAGAAAATTAGGGTTATAATACCCTATGCGGAAATAGGAGGCACCATTGTCTATCACAATGGGAGTGTTGGAATCGACGAGGTTGAAATCGGTTTGACGCTGAATGTTGGAAATAAAAGGCATGGTGCAGTCGTTCTTGAGCTGGATTTCGGTTCCTGTGTGTGCGGACGACTAGTGAAGAGTCCCGAGCCGGTTGGTTAAACCGAACCGGTTCGGTTCGATGGACGGATAAGCGAATCGGCGTGGACGAAGAGCATCAGTGGATGAACACTATCACACCATTGTTTTGACTGTTTTGCTTCAGCGTCTTCTTCCTTTCAACACTTTTCTTCCGGAGTTAGAAAGGGCGTAAATTAAGAAAAACCCAAAATCATAAAAAAAATTATAAGAATCTATTAAAAAATTATTTAAAGAAAGTTTATTAGTTCTCGTGTTTTATATTAAATATGTATGTGTAAAGAAAATTAATAATTTCATACCCATTAAAACGGCATTTACATAATTGTAATAAGACATTGAAAGCAAAAAGCCACATACAATGATAACAACTAAATTACAATTTTTAAAAAAGTACATAATGTTATAAACTTGTAATCTAATATAACTAAATATTTCAATACCTATTTAATCACGTATTATCATTAATAATTTTGAGTTGTAGCTAAGATTTAGATAATACCTATAATTATAATTATACTTATAATTTTAATTAAATTGAAAATCTCTTGATAATGCCTAAGATTATCAAATTTTAACCAAATACAAAGGTAATGAGTTATGAATATATCATCCCCCATTATCTTCGAACTGCAATGTATGTTGGTATGTCTCATTTAAGTATTATTAATTAAAAATTGAACGTCATACTAGTAATTCGTGTTAATAATTTATTATGAAAATATTAAAGTAAGAAAATTTAATTAAAAATTATTGCTAAAAAAATGTTGTGGCATTATTAACAGATCCACAGCGGCCCATGCCACAGGCCTAGGGAACACATGGCCCATTAAGGATGCCCAGAAATACTTCTCCAGAGATAATTTTTTAAAATGTGAATTATATTTTTATAATTAATATGTATTGTTTTTTTTATAATTAACATGTTTTTTTTTTTAATGTTTTGTTAGAAATAGATTAAAAAAAACTCATCAACATTAACGGTATGTTTTTATGAATATTAATTAAAAAACAATCAAGATTAATTGAAAATCAACAAAATAAACCAACTAATAACGTTGTCAAAATACCGATTCAAAAACAATTGATTAACAATCTATGAACCTCATACACTCCTCCTAAATGACGTGTCGGATACACGACACTCGTATAATACTTGTAGGACACGTATCCGTAAAGTGTCAAATTCAAAAAATATTTATTGGATTTCTGACAATTCTAGCATAGTTCTAACATAATTTTAAAAGGAAAAAACACATTAATTTTTTAAAATCTCAAATTTATTGCATAAATTTTATTATGATTATAAAAATAAAAAACAAATCATTTTGAACCAGTCATAAAAACATCTTTCTGTTCAAAAAAAATAAATAATCTATAACATACTTGTGCACATAAATTTTTATTATCAATTTATATAATTTATAATTATATAATATATAGATTTGTGTCTCCGTGTCCTAATTTTACAAAATTATACGTATTTTTTATCCGTATCTATGCTACATAGTTAACCATAGTCAAAAAATAATATTAAAAAATATTGAATAAAAATATTGATATTTAAATATTATTAATAATTTTTTATTTAATAAATAAATAAAATTTAAAACTGTTTCGTGGTACAGAAATTCTGCACATCAACCATAACTTACTATTGTCTGAAAGGTGTATATCCACAAAGTAAGTGACCGTTATCTCCGACATTAAATAATAAACGATTTAAAAGGCATAAACACGTAACGAATTCAAAAGGACGTTTAATTTAACGGAGGAACGAGAGCATCGACGGTTTAGGTTGGCTTGGCGGTGGTCATTAAGTACGTGGCCCATTAACCACCGACCCAAATTTTCCCGCCAAAACGGAACTTGTGGACTTAATTCAAAGGCCCAAAACGTTTCCCGCGGGCCCCGCTTTTTGCCACGTGGGCTCCCTCTTGATTCCACCACACGCTTGCGCGACCCAAAGCACGTACCCTACTCTGTCTCCTTGCGGAGCAAGAAACTTGAGTTCCTCCATGTAACTATAAATAACAGCGTTCGCGCCTCCCTAACAAACATTCTCAGAAGTTGAAAAACATGGTCAAGAACGTTGACGAAGCTTGCCGCACGCCCAAACGCACCTCTCGTCGGATACCGGCGGCGATGGTGTGCCCGCCGGCTCCCAAGAAGAAGCCGCCACCTCACACGGCGTGGAAGAGGGTGCCGCCGAAGAACGGCTACTTTGTGCCGCCGGACCTTGAGCTCATTTTCAGAGTTGCCTCCGCCAGCGAAGCTTTTGCTTAGTTCATCATCCATTTCTTCTGTAGAATTTCACTGATTTAACATCTTAACGTGCTTAGGCTAAGTTAATTTCTCTGATGTACAATTAGAACAAGTTTGAAGTACGCGTCTACTTCTCTGTATAATTTTTTTTTTCTTTTTCTTTTTGTATTAACAGGAGAAACAGTGTGGTACATATTCTGTTGGTGGAATTTTTGTTGTATATTTGGTTATTCCTTTGAGTGAATAACTAATATTTGAGATTTCATCATAAATCTGAATATTTTTATAATTTTTTCTGTCACTTTTTTGGGGTTTTGCTTGAAGGATGGTTCTTAATGGCGTACCTATGCGAACTAGGAAAGACAAGTAGTTTATTTATTAAATTTTGGTTACGCGATGTTCGATGGATTCAACTTTAGCAAAACGAGTGTTTTGAAAAATGGTAACTTTACGCGTTTTCGTTAAGTAAAAAGATACATACAAATAAAATAAATTAAAAAAATATAGATTTTTTAGGTGTTAAAGATATTTTATTTTAAAATAATGGATATTGTTTCTTAGGAAAATCTAGAGAACTAGTGAAGATTTTGTCCTCTTCCTTTCTTCGGGCAGGTTGTTAAAGTTTCACTACGATTTTTCTGGTCTTCGATATACTTTTTCGACTCTCGGTCTCTCAATTTCACGTGAATGCCAAACGGGGTAGGTATTTAAGGTACTCTCACGCTCAAGTAAAGAGGATATTTGACACTCGAGAGTGTATAATAATAGTGACGTACATTTCTTCTTGAGATGTGTGTTATTTATATTATTTTAATAGATTTGCCTTATTGAACTTTATTAGTCGTATTATCTAATTTTTAATGATAGTTTGGTTTCACTGACCTTAGTTTGAACCTTAAAGGAGTTAAGTGTGACTGTCTGTGAAGATCTCAATCAACTCGGTTAGAGACACCGAGTCATGGTAATAAGCGATCGATTCATACCAGTACAAATATGTATATGTATTATATTAATTTTGAAGAATAAAATATAAAGTTGTTCCTTGCTTTAGAGTTTTGACTTCCAAACCAAAGTGTGGGGCATAATTTGGTTAATTCGATTTTACAGTCAACTCTTATACTTTATGATTCCATTTTGTCGGTTGAAAGTAGTTTGCCAAACCTTGCATGATAATGAGCTAAGAATTACAACTATAGTGTTGTAATTAGGATTTAATATTTAAGATTAATAAATACTACATTTTAATTTATAACATAAAATGTAAGCTTTAAATATAAAAAAAAAAATCATTTTAAGTTGTATATTTGCAGATTTTAAATTATGCAGAAAAATGGTACACACTATTGCTAATTAAGTTATTTGTCATGTAATTTAATCGCTTTTACGGAACAAAACGGCCTTTGTTTCATTATAATATAAATGTTAAATATTCATTAATATAACTGTATATGCATTTAACTATTGAACCAAATAATTTTTTTTTTCTTTTTCTAAATTTAAATAAGATTAGTTTGATGCTCAACTATTTATGTTCATGAACTTTTTCATAAGCTAATAAATTCTTCCCTGTGGGTATACCAAATAACAAATGAGTGGTTTTTTTTCTAACTAGAATCAAATTAGAAATAAAGGATAAACTAAAATTTTAATATAAATTCACATGGTGACCACATTATTATCATAGTTATGATTGTACTTTCTCACACCCCAATGTGCAGTTAGTTTTAATACGAGTACATGATTCAAGAAAAATAAATAAAAACCCATAAAGAGGAACTAGTGAAGATTATCAGAAGCATAATAGGAGATAATATTTTTTTTCTCTTTTTGTTATTTCAATAACTCATAGATCATAAGATTTGTTTAATTTATTTTCACTTATAATAGCAGTTTAGGTTGTAATGGAGCAAAGAGAGTTCAACCAAGAGGATAATAGTTAAAAAGCACATGAAAAAACATGATTTCCCAAAGAGTACGGAAATTATAACAGCGTTTACTTACATATTATGCTAAGTTCCGTTGATGTTACTTACTAATTCTACGTATAATTAAAATAGAAAACTTGGTATTACGAAATGGACTTTAAGCCTAACTCAAACCCATAAAACCGGTTCATGAGGTTGAGGTTTGCACCCACATATATACAATGAAAGGCTCTAATCTCTAGTCAATGTGGGATCTCCAACACACCCCCCTCACGCCGAGACTGCCAACTCGTGCGTGGGACTATATATTTTGGGTGGTCCGATAGCGGCCCGATA
>Ga0123342_1000871_pt1 | contig 49882 bp, 13 predicted proteins | sample Turbeawhitnodule_FD_89960 | JGI IMG/M metagenome (GOLD analysis project Ga0123342, IMG submission 89960) | Root nodule microbial communities of legume samples collected from Mexico - Turtle bean Mexico white nodule | ecosystem: Host-associated > Plants > Roots > Nodule | place: Mexico: Nepantla...
CTCAACTGACCCCACCAAGATTGATGATTAAATCCTAAGGAAAAACAGAGAACAAAGGATATTTAGAGTAAAAATGAACTTACTCTGTTTAAAAATCTGATCGGGTAGAAATGTTCCTTAACTACAGCGTGGTATGATCAGATTTTAAAATAGATGAAGTTTGGAAGAGAAAATTAGGAGAGAGAGAGAAGAGAATATGGAGAGAGAAAGAGAGAAAGAAGAGAAATCAAAGAAAAAGGGTAGTGATGGGAAGAATGTTTCTGTTAGTTTTTTAAAAAAAGGCACGCTGTTCCACTACCTACCACTTTCTTATTTAAAAAAAGGTTGGTGCATTATCAATAAGTGTTTTTATTGGGTTTTATTTGAAATAATAATTACTTATAATTATTAATTTCAGTAGTTTTAATTAGTATACTAAATTTTAAATTTGAAGAAAAAGAAATACTTTTAAGAGGATTGTTAATGATTATTATTATTAGTAGTAGATTCGTTTCTATATTGAGATAAAATAAAGTGTAACACAATAATTCTAAAAAAAAGTGTAACATGTATTAGAAAAAGACAAATGCTAAACTTACACAGTTTTGGAATTTTAAAATAGATTCTGTAACTGAAAATATTATAAGGTATTTATGTAATGCCACCGTTAATCTAATTCCTCTATATTAGTTGGTATATAATAATAAACTATCATTTAGTCACTAGTTTATATGTACATAATATATTTACATCACATTAAAACAAAAAATTTAAACTATAATATTATTTATTCTCGTATAACAAAGTTATAATAATTTATGAAAAACACATATAAGGACAGTTAATTTAGTATATACAACATCAATACTATCACATTAATAAATCACATACACAAATTAAATAACATCCACAAATTACATAAAAACTAGCATTAAGATGCAAGAATCTTTAACCATATATTCAATGAAGGATAATTTATCACGAATTACCTTCCGAAAAACTTATATTAAACATGTTTCAGTATAAACTAACACTTAACTCAATAGAAATACAACTGGTAAACAACAATCTTAGTTTACTGTAGGCTAGTTCATGCACTACTCAAGTTTAATGCACAAATATCTTTAAGTTTCTAATTATCCAATGTCTTAATTTACATGATAAAATTATTATAAAAAATATATAATACCTTGTTCTAAATATCTCTTATCAATCACCATAAAGAGTAACACATCGAAAATTTATATATATCATTCATATATAAATAATTCATGTATCATTACAAGAAAATCATGAAATAAAAACTAATTTTTAGGAAAAAAAATAATTAGTTTCTATAGTGACTAAACTAGAGATCATTTTAGAAACTAAAAAAATTTTAGTTTCTAAATTAGTTTCTATTATTATTAAATGGTTTCTAAATTAGTGTCTAATTAGCAACCAAGGTTTTTGCTACCAAATTAATTTTTTTTTAGTTTCTAAAATGATCTCTACTTTAGTTATCATAACAACTAATTATTTTTTGTCTCTAAAAATTGGTTTCTATTTCATGATTTTCTTGTAGTATATATATATATATATATATGTTACGTATAAATTCTAAATTTACTGATTTAATGATTTTTTAATTTCTAAAATTGTATCCACTAATTAATATTTTTTGTCTTTAAATTTAATTGTTGTTTAATAATTTTTTTTATAATGATTAAATACGAGATGCATGCAAATCATACAGACAAAAAGTCGAATGAAATATAAAAAAAATTATGAAAATATAAGGTGTGGATGTAAATTTGAAAAGCATGAATTGAGTGCAATGGATGAAAAGTAATGAGAATGGTGAGAGGAATGATATATGCATGGGAATTGAAGTAGTAATTGATGATGCTGTGGGAATAGGGAAGTTGTGGTTTTCGAAACATGTTGGTAAGGATGAACAACCCTTATTTGCAGAAATTTAAAGCATCATCAGAAATGGTCCAACGTTGGAAAAATCTTGGTTTTGGGGATGTGGTGTCTGAATCTGATAATAATCAAGGAAGTTATTAAGGTTCTTAATGGGGTGTTTGTTTCTGTGCATGTTCATAGATATGCATGAGGAGTTGCAGAAACCATATTGGAGCATCACTTTGTAGCATAGCTATGGAGAAGTTAATGGTGCAGTGGATATGGATAACAGGTGGAAGTTGCCTCCAAAATTACGTTTTTCTTTCCTTCCCTGTACCAGACAGAACAAGACTTATATTCATGTATCAAACCTAATTTTATTTAGTTCAAAATTAGTGTTTTTTTACTTTTTTTTTGTCATTATCATCAAAATAATAGCTTGTCCTTATTAAATGAAATTTATGTTAGAGATAACTATAAAATATATAAATGATAATTTTATTATTATTAATTAAATTACTTATTTTATTTTAAAATGTATATCTAAATTAGTTATCTTAGTTAAGATAAAAATTATAATTTTTACAAATTATACAAATTTATTATAAGAAAATTGTTACTTTTAATGAAGATAAGAAAAGTAAACTATAATTTTTTTTAATGAAGATAAGAAAAGCAAACTATAATTTTTGTTTGAAAATATTTTTTGAAATTTAAAGTAGTAATAGTTATAAAAAAATAAATATTGTAAAAAATAACATTCTTAGAAATCAAACGTTACTTTCTAAAACATGACTAACTCATTGATAAATTTATGATAAAATAGCTTCAACTCGGTTGGGATCTAATCTTGGAAGGATTAAGGTTGATGATAAAACGATTTCAGTTTGATTGATGTTCGATCTTAAAAGGATGGAAGTCGATGATAAAATGACTCCAACTTGGTTAGGATTCGATCTTAAAAGGACTGAGGTCAACAATAAAGCAACTCCAGCTTGACTGAGGTTTAACTTTAAAAGGACTGAGGTCGACGATTAAACGACTCCAACTCAATTGAGGTTTGGTCTTATAAGGACTAAAATTGACAATAAAATTGTTCTAGCTTAGCTGGGGTCCAACCTTACAAGTGATGGGAAAAACGCACGCGGAAGCAACACACATAATCACGAATCAACTGCAGAAAATAAACAACACATGATTTAACGTGGTTCGGTCGCCAACTGCAACCTACATCTGCACGGGCAACTATTAGGTTTCCATTTATGTCTTGTTGCACACCAATTACAAGTACAATGATCTCTTTAAATAGAAATTATAAAAGGGATACAATGATTAAACTCACTCACTAAACATGGTGTTTAGTCAGCCCAACTCAATTGGTCCTGACTTCATACCCAACAAGAAGGACTGAGGTCAATGATAAAGAACTAACGTTCAACAACAAAGGGACTATGGATGACCTTATCCAACCAATTCTGCCAAAAGATACACACGTATATCAAAATTTTAAATTTCAAACCAAATTGATAACGACAAATGGTTTATTAAAGTCATGTACACTACATGGGCATTTGTTCCAAGTAATCACTTAGATAATGCATCAATCCATCTAACCACTGGAAATTTACTTTAGAAGACATAAGGGTTGTGGGGTTTCTCACTCTGAAATGACGTGACGTTTGAGAGTCCTTATGGAAGCTTCCAAAACTAACATTAGTTAAGTTTTGTTTCCTAGTTTGATTCAAGGTTGTCTGTCATGTATAAATATAATATTCGAAAGTCGAACAACACCACTTTTTGAAAGTCTTTTTGTCTAACCTAACTCAAAACTGGAAAGTTGTGTACCTTTATAATTAAACGGATCAAATCAAGTTTGATCATGAACCATGACCTAGTCTTTCATGGCTCAATCCGATCAAGATTCAGTGTTAACACCTTAATTTTAAAACCTAGAATCTTCTTTAGAGAAGTTAAGTCATCCTCGTAACAAAATTGTTGATCGTCTCTATGATGATATATGGAGTTCTAGAAACATACTCAATGAGAATTTTAACATTGATTTTTTTGTTACAGAAAATCAAGGGTTCAATAAAGTAAAAAAGAAAATCTATTTTTCGGTATTATAAATTTTTTTCACTTCTAATGAAGTTGTTTCTCAATACCTAGAATTTTCTTCGTAAAAAGTCTAAGGTGAATTCCATTAAATATAAGATAACTTTAATTTATGAGAAATTCTTAAATAGTTTAGTTTGTAGTGACTTAAACTTTGAACAAAGCATTAATAAAAAATATTAAATTAATTAATTAATTAATTATATCACTTAAAAGACTAGTATAGTAATATTTTTAAGAGATTGAAAAATTATTAATGAAAAATATTAAAGTTAATTAATTACTGCATTAATTTTTTTTACAGAGTTATTTAAGTCATTTATAATTTCAAAGGTCATATAAAAATATTTTTAAAGATAAAATAATTATTAATAAACAGAATAAAATTAATTAAGTAATTAATTTTATGATTATATATTAGTTAAAAGATCCTACTAAAAACAGTTAATGATATTTATGATAAAAAATATACATTGATAAAAGTAATAATTACTATATCATTAATAAAAAAATAGGAAATTATTTTGTAAATATGGTAATTATAAAACTAATATAGACGTTGTCATAAATAAGTGGACACATAATATATTAATTTTAAGAATAAATATGGTATGTGTTTAATATTAAGGTGTAAATTGTGCATCTCTCTACTTTGCACTTGTATCGTTTTTTTTATGTTAGCTAGATTTATTTTTTAGTCTTAAAAAAAAATGTATTTACTTTACATCTTAGAGTATTTGAAAAATTGTTTATAATTCTCATAACATGCGCAAAATTCAGTTTTACACCCTAAAAATATTTTTTAAAATAGATAAATAACATTTATTTTACAGAAGATAAGAAGGTATGGTAAATGACATTATGTTATTCTACATAGTAGTTAATAATAGGGATAAAAAATAGTGTTTTTCAATTTTATAAATGTAAAAAAAATTATTTTACAAATACTAAAATCAAAACTCCCCATGATCATATTTTTAAATCATAAAATATATAATTTTTAATTTTTAATAAAAATTCATTATCAGTATTTCAACATTTTCATTATTTGTTATAGATGTAATACTGTTAATTTGCTCGTCAATAATTAAAATTGCCTATTTTATCTTCTAAAATGGGTTAGTTTGTCTAAAGGAGATGAATCCATTTTTGTTTGTCACAAATTTAAAATCAATACCAATTTTATTTTAGTGTCACGTTACTAAAAAAAAATTAAGTGTTTTTTTCTTTATTCAAACGTCATTTTCACACACGTTGTAGCACAACTAAATCTTCAGTCTCATAATTTGAAAAAAAAAAAAAAACTAATAAAATAAATTATAAAAATAAAAAAAACTAATAAAATAATTTTTTTAGTGTTACATATATATATAACATAATAAATCTCACACGAGACAAAGCGAAAAAAAAAAAAACACCAAAATAACAAGTCTATTAAAGGTCTCCTTTATAAAAAATTTTTTACCACATACTCACACAAACATAAAAGAATCTTTTTACATATTATCTCTTTCCTCTTGCACTCACCAACTATAAGTCGTTGTCCCTCTTTATGACCACTTTAGATAATAGAAATACGTCTTCTCAAATCTGCAAAACACACAACTTCTTCCTCCTTAAAACAAAGGATTAGCTATTAAAAAACCACTAACATATAACATTCATTGTTCTTACAAGGTCGGGATCCTAACAGAGTGACTCCTTTAGTCTTCATCTTCCAGTCTTCTCGGCCTTCAAGTGTGGTGATCTCCTGTTGGTTCTTCCTTTCTCCAAGTCGAATGGAGGGGGTACCTGCGAAGGCACTCTGACAATCAAGTCAGTCCGAGTACAATGTGCATATAAGTTGAGAGTGAAAAAAATACCTTTGGTCCCCTCCAATATTTATACTTTTTGGGTGAGCCTCAGTTGTTGTGGGTTTACATATGAGTCCAACTGAGGGTCAACTGCGCCTTAGTCATGGTTTACCATTAAATATGGTTTAATTACAATTAATTGTAAGTTTATGAAGTGTGTTTGGATTAGGGAAATGATTTGGCATTCTCAGCTTTTTGCCATGTTGTCCTCTCGACAATTCGGTAATACATTCCTTATAGTTAAAAGAATTGTTTTTCTAATGTACAATTATGATAAAAGATTAGAATCTAAATCTTTATGCATATTATTGTCCTTTTCTATTTATTGACCTAATAATCATAAAATTAGAATTCTTTCTTATGAGTATAAAAGAAATAATAAGTAGTATAATAAGTTGTATAAAAGAAATAACAAACAATTGTAGAATATTTTGTAATGTAGAGAAAAGAAGTAATTATACTAAGTAATTATAAATTCTCTTAAATTATTCATTTACTTTTTTGTGTGTGTCTGAGCTCACAAACAATAAGTATTTGTAAAGACTTCAATAATAATAAAAAAATACTTAAAAAAATACTTATGATGACAGTTTTTACATAAACTTCAATAATAATCTATTAAATATTTATTACTCTTTGAATGAATTGATAGCTTATTTAAGAAAACAATGATAATATTTATCTATCTAACTTAATGAACTTAATGACTTCTTTTTATAAAAAAAAGTGTCTTCAAAAACTAAGACTTTTAGAACATTATTGGATTGATTTTTTTTAAAATTTAAATGAAAAATAAATTATAATTCATGGCTAATTCTATTTTTCATCTTGTCATACCATTGTCATTATTTTCTTGTATATTTTGATAATTTTCTGTTAAATTTTTTAGATTTTTTCTTGAGTGGTACTCATAAATGGTCTTATCATTTTTTTTTTTTGAAATTTGATCTTTCATTCACAAGTTAGAAGTCATCACTACCTTCATTTTTCAAAAGATATATAATATTTTAAAATAAAATCCACAAGAAAAACATAAAGCTTATATGTCTATTGGGAACTGGTATTCTAACCTACTAAAATCAAATCACAAAACAGTAGTTTAATATTATCAAATCAGACACATATTATTCATGAGTTATCTCACACATAATATTCCTGAGTTATCTCATTCAGTTGTTTAATTCAACAAAACACATCATCTCGTTTCACATCATTTTTCAATTCAAATATAAAAAACAATACCATCTAACAAATTATATTTACCTCATTATAAGCGTTTTTGACTTGAAAAATCAAATCCATGAAATTAGAATGTCTCATCAAATCTTTTCAAAAGATTCATATTAAGTATGTATTACAAAGTGAACTTTAAGTTTAACTCAACCCCATAAAATTGGCTCATGGGGTTGAGATTTGCAGCCACTTATATACAATAAAATGAAAACAAATACCATATGATGTGGGATCTCCAAGAGTATGTTTCATTAGATATTAACATTTAACCTATTTCAATTCCTTTTGCTATACTCACCTCAATTATATGACATTATAATAAATAATTCTTTGTACAAAATGTATACACAATAGTAATACATGAATCTTTTGTAGTTTTCACCGACGACTGATACCTTGATTGAATTAATTTACTCTATTAATAAAGTTAAAATATCTCATTTTTAATTGATTCATGTACACGATCATAACTCGACCATAATATCATCCTAGGTACCAATCTTTACTCATCCACTTAGGATCACATATCACTATAACACATATGTTTTTCTTAAAAACATATAATTGAAATTAAGGATGTGCCACTTAAGTGACCTACCTTCACTAAATAGAGGAAGGTCTTTCGCTTAAGCTATAATCCATAATCCATTGGTTGAATAATACCTTATGTAGCTTGAGTGAACTTATGTCACTTTAGTGATAATAACTTCAAAAGAGAAAAGATATGCTTGACTTTTTCCTTGTTTGAACATAAAAAAAATGAGATTTTGAATGTCCAACTCTCACTGAAAAGATAATTAACGTTGACTTTAGTCTCTTAAGTGGACCACTTAAGCAATATGTCTTCTAACATTAAGCCACTAGTGCTATGTAACCTTTCTAAATTATTCATAGTTTGGACAATGAAAGTTACAAATAGTTAGTTTAAAATTTCTCTTGCTCAAATATGAAGTTATGGCTTAATAGAAGAAATTTATCTTTTGACCAACCGCTTAAACGCTTGAGTAATAATATTTTATGCATGCAATAAATGTCATCCCTGAAACTCACTCGAGTGATTAATCCAATACTTAAGTGATATATGTAGAAAAAGTAAAGAAACCTTACTCAAATCTACAAACTTTATAACATGTATTCCTATTATTTGATCATGAAACATACTCAAAGTAGTTGTATTTATCCAATTTGACTACTATAATCTAAAATAAGATTTATAACCATAATTACACCATTTTCTTAACGGCTTAATTCACTATCCAAATATACTTAAAAATATCTATTTCATTTCACCAAATTCAACAAATTTCCATAATACCAAAACTAACTACCACAATTTAGGTTGGTTTTCCTTACCAAGAGATAACTTGCTTTGATAAAATAAAAGTCTAACACCTAATTACTTTCAACTTAAAGCCAAGGAATCTCCAAGTATTCATATACTACTTCCAAAATTTCAACCTATAAAATCAACACATCCATCCATTTGTTCAAATTACCAGAAAATTCTTATTCCTTAGTTGATTTAATCAAACCAAATATAAAATCTCTCACATATGCAAAAGGAGAAGAAGGTAAAAAGATAAATCCAATTATATAAAAGTAATAAAATTACTTAAATAAAGATTATTATAGGTTTTTTTTATTTATTTTTGTTATCTCCTCAAATATAAAATGCGACTAAAAAAAGAAGAAGTAAACAATGACTCTAAAAACTTAAAGATAATACATAGAATTTAGAAAGATATTTTTTTTTTTATCTCCTCAAATATAAAATGCGATTCTGAAAGAAAAAGTAAATAATGACTCTAAAAACTTAAAGATAATACATAGAATTTAGAATGATAAAATTTTATAATAAATTGTTAATGAAATGTTTAAATACATTTGTAGTATTTTTTAGAAGAAATATTCCTTCACCATTTATTTAACTTTGAATACCCAAAATTAAAATTAAGATGTCTTTCAAAAATCTCACAAAACACATTAGAAACTAACCATGCATAATTTATATTTTAATCACATTATTTTGTATACATATGTAATGTTACTATATAATTTATTTATGATGTGGTGCATAGAGTTGGCTAATTTATTGTTTTTGGTAAAAAATTCACATATACAAATTGTGTTGGACATATTTAAGCATACTCAAAAATGGGCATTTGCAAGTATAGAAATTTAACACTATTAACATGTTATTAAAAAAAATTAATGCCTAAAATAGGAATTAAGTGTTGACTTTATAAAACATATACTAAATACAATAGTGAATCCTAAATTTTATTAGTTCTTTTGTTGCAAAGATATCAATTGGGTTAATGTTTTCTATGTTACATCAAAATGATCAAACAATTATTTAGTATGAATAATTCTAAATTCTCTTACAATGTATTTCTATTTTTGTATAGTAAATATTAAATGCATTTTATATTTTCAAGATATTAAATTTAATACTACTATCTCTATAGAAAATGAAGAAAATTAGATAAGAGAATATAACATTATACCATGTAGTTGTTATCCTTTGGTTGAGTGAGAACAAAACCAGAGAAAAGTAAAGTTAAAAAAGAAATTCTATCATACAGTAAACTACATAAAAGAAAAGGAAAGAGAAAACTATAAGCTAAAAATACATTTTCCCTTTTTTTGATGAAGAAAATTGAGAAAAGAATAATTTTAAAAATGAAAAATAACGTTTTTTTATGTTAAAAGAATGTAAAAATATTTAAATAAATCCTTTCTGTCTAATAAACTTAAAGAAAATACATTATTTTTCTCTTTAATTAAATGATAAAAACTTTTTTTTTCTTTACACTTATCTTCATTTTGTTTCCTTTTATTTGGTTCTATTTCCCATTTGGAATGGGAAAATGAAATAGATAGGTTCCTAAACAAGAAAGTTTTTGCTTTGTTTACCTAAAAAAGAAGATTTCTGTTTAAACAAATCTCTTCTAAAAACGATGTTTATAACTATTAATTAAAAAGTTAATAAATAAATTTTAATAACTTTAAAAAAAATTATTTCTATATGAGATCAGTGTAAAAAGTTCTATAGAAGTTACCTATAAATTGTGAAATATTATGATTGAATAATGATAATAATAATAATAATATAATTCTTTTACGTCATCAATATGTGCACACACAAAATTTTATTGATTAAACTAAAAATAATAATTAATTTTTATTTAATGTAACATTATCATCCAAAAATAATATTCAAAATAACTGATATTTTATTTTGATTTAAATATAATTTTGGTACTATAAATAGTTTTATTTGATATTTTTTTTCTATAAAAATAGTTTGTTAATTTTGCATTTTTCATTAACTGTAGTAATTACGTTTTTAAAGGATATTTTATAAAATAATTATTATTTTAAAAAATAAAATTTATAGGATATGATATAAAAAATAAGTAATTAAGTTATCTATAGAAAATAATAAATAAATTAATTAAATTATACACATAAAATGATTTAAATACCTTAAGTTAAAACACTTCTATTACCTTAATTATTTATACTAATATTGTCATATTTAATTCTAAAAATTAACTACAATTAATGCTGAAAAATAAACATGAAAAAGTGTCTATGATTTTTATGTAACAATTTCTTTTACGAGGACTCAAATTTAAGTCTTTTATTTTCAATGCCTTCTTTCCATTTTTTTTATATTATGCTTTAATAAAAGAACTTTAGAGACACTATTTTTTAAATGCGATCAGAAGAAGTAAATTATATTAATTAATTTTATTGAGTAGTGTAAATGCTTATTAATTTTCCTTATAATGCAACACTTTTTTATATTACAATTAAGTCCAAATATATAATAATTGGGTGAATTTTATTTATAATATCTATAAATTGATTGTAAATCTATATTAATTGTAGTTGTTTTTCAACAATCTTTTGTAATTAAAAAGTTGTTTTTTCTGTTTTGCTAAAATGTCGTTTTTATTAATTATAGCCGAATAAACACATTTTAAACAAGAAAAAAAGAAGTTAATTTTTTTATAAATTAATATTAGTCTGTATAAAAAAAAATTCTTATATAATTTTGAGATAAATTATTTCAAAAATTTTTCCATTTTATTTTATTTTAGAAACTATGATGGGTTCTTGAAGGTGTATTTTCACTTCTCTGCAAAAAAAATTGTGTTCTCCATGAGTGCTGCATGCTTCACGCTTGGCTAGTTAATTTTTGTTTTTATTTTGTTTATTGGTGGCACGTGTTTGAAAAGGGAAACAGCAACACCAACACCAACACCAACCAACCAGTGATTGAATTTGGTCACATTCTTATAGAGCTTCGAATTTGACAAAGGAAAAACCCCACAGAGAGAAAAAGAATTTCCTTGTGTGCCAAAACGATTGGCATATTAAAGGGCATTTATGTGACGATATTGTCCCCTGATGATGTGAGTTTGCAGTCAAATCCAAATCATTTTTCTTTTGTGAGTTCTCATTTTCTTCAAGGCCTTGTCTGTCTGTTCTCTGTGTGTGTTTGTGTATGGCCACTGAACTACCTCAGTGTTCTCTGGGTGTGTTTTTGTGTTCTCAACAGAAACTGGAGTCGCTTTCTCTCTGCAGAAAGTGACAAGAGAGAGGGAGAGAGATAAAGAGGGAGAGAGTTTTTCAACCCCAAAAGACAAAACGGGTGATTACTTGAGAAAAAAGAGAGCCGTTGAGGCTTGGAAGAGAGCCATTCAGTTCCGGCCCTTTGGAACTTGTATCATGGTTTGTCCCAATTATCGTTTCTTTGCTTTTTACTATGTTTTTGTGTAGGTTTTTTTTTTTTTTTTTTATGTTTTTGGAAATGACCCTGTTTGAGCTTTGAGTGTGTGTGATTAGATTGTTTGAAAATTTTGGGTTTTGAAATTGGGAGTGATGGTGGGGTGTGGTTCTTTTTGCTGATTTCTTTGGTTCTTTGAAAAAAAAAAGTGATTTTTTTATGTGGGGATAGATGATCGGGCTTATGGGGTGGGTGGAATCTATATTTAGGAAATCTTTTACTAATTTGGGTGTTCTTGTGCGTATCTATATTCTGAAACTTTGGCCTAAATCTGGGGGCGAGTTTTATGGCTAAGGATGCGGTAGTCCTTCTTTTTGATATTTTAGGTTGGGGATTTGTGGTTCAGTCAAATTTTACTTGTAGATTTTGTGTGGATGGTTCAGATAAGCCATGCTTTCAAGTTTGATTTTCTTTATTTTCTTTGTTCCTCTTCGTTTTCTTATTTATGTAGTTTTCAGTTATTGAGGTTGGCTTTGTATAGGCTTTAGTGAGGTTTTGGTTAAATTAGAAGAGGGTAATCTTTGTTATGACTGGTAGATAGAACACAAATCCCTTTGGGTTAATTTAATCGTTTCCTGGTTTTAATTTGGAGAAACCCAAGTTGAGGTTTCTCCTTTCCTGCACATATCTATTGTGTGTGTGGAATTGCATTCTTTGTTCATTTTTGAATTTTGAATAGTTTTCTTTAGACTTCAACTTCGTTTGTTCGTGAAAACCCAGAAAAGTGGAGGGGTTTCGAGTTTGCATGCATGTCCTATAGAATATGAACCAAAGGCTATCAGCAGCTAGGGGGAACAAAGGCTTCATTGTCTTTAATTGAATGTGCTTGCATAGATTGGATCAGCTAGAAGTTGAATTTGTTGGGTTTAGATGCCATCTGTTATTATGTTAGAATCAAGAAGGTGCATTCGAATATTGCGAAAACAAGGTTAGGAATTTTCTTGTCTGACATGGAATTTTCCAATGAAATTTGTTGACAGAAGTTAATAATTTTCTATATTGGCTTATTTGTTATGTTTGACATGCCACTTGGACCCTGGTTTTAGTCCAAGACAGTTTTATTAATTAATTATCCTTCAGCATGTCGAAATTTCAATTTGCCGCGTCGAATTTCTGATTTTTAGCCATTGCATTTCTGATAATGCCTGTCCTATTTCGACCATTTTGATATGAATATTATCATTGCATCTTTTCTTGGATAGAAGTCCCATTTCTGTGTGGCCATCTTCTTTTCAGATTGAAAAAATATGGCTAATTTATTGTGTTTCAGCAATGTGGCTGCTGTTTTTTATTAGTTACCCCAGTCATTGTTTTGAATGGTGGTGTTGTGTCGGAATTTTTCCAACAGCCATTGGCAATTTGTGTAGGGAGAGTCACTATTATGGCTCCATAAACTGCATTGACATGTCCATATGGTGGAATTTGGGCCTTGCCCCATGTTCTGCCACACCATCATTTGATAACATTGACCCCAGCAGTTGTTTGTTACCTAAGAAGAGAAATTAGTTTTGGTAATATGCATATAAGGTTAGGCACACCAGGTTATATGGGTTTAGGGCTTTTAATGCTGCAGGTTTTTTCGGGAATTTTCTTTCTTACTCTGTTGCCAATGTTTCTATTAGGACATTCTCTACTAAATGGCTTGTTCTACCTTTCCAAGGCCAAATTTTTTCTGCAAGCAATCCTTTTTTTGTTATTTTTGTTAGAAACATTGAATTAAATTGTTATTGAAAGAAATAGGCTTATAAAATAAGAACGTAAAGAAGCATGCCATTTTTTGTCTGTTTCTTTCACTAATGTTTTCCTCATGTTCTTATTTTTAGCTTGTAAGTTTCTTAAGTTACCATTATCTGTTTATAACTTAGATTGATCTCTAGATGATTTTTAGTTCACTGAGAATCATTACAAGTTGGTAATGCAAAGATTAAAAGTATTTAAACATCAATTATCTAGAGTAATATCTTGTTTATCTTTGTTTTGAAAATTGTAATTTCTTTCTTCTCATTGTTTTCCTTTTCTTGTTGGCCAATCATTCTAATGTGGGCAGGCGAGGAAGATGCATTGTGCCCCTCAAGAGATAGGTAATGATAGTCCAAAAGTTTCAGAAGCAAGAAAGGATTCCTTATCAACAATATATCAACAGCAAAATAAATTCTCATCTTTAGAGGTGACTATAAATTTCAGTCCTGTTTTTCCAAGATTTTTTAATTATAGTTTGGAAAGGTAGTTGATCCTTACCTCCATTTTTTTTTCCTTTAAATTGAATTCTTTTATTCAGGGTTGTCAAGAATCTTCTCTTTCCAGGATTAACTCTGATAGTAGGTAAAATATTTTTGTGTGACTAGCATTTCTTTCATTATCTTTTGTTCTTATGGTAATATGATTCTATGATTAATTTACGTCTTTCTTTGGTATTGTCATTTGGTCTCCATGTAAAGGAGTTGCTCACTCTATTCTACGTTTTGGCATTATTCTTGTATTACCTAATTTTTTTTTATCTTGTCAACGGAGGAAATGGGGTTGGAAAAGATTGTTGCGTAGATGTATATCTGTGACAAAAAATTCCATGAGGTTGTCTGGTCTTTCTTTGCAATGAATGAGGGTTATAGAAGACACAAAGAGACCATAACACCCTTATTTGGAATAGCTATTACAATTTTTTTAATTTCTTCATAAAGTTGATGGCTAGTAATGGCTACATGATTCCATTTTCAAAAGTTTTGCCATTGTTTTATTGCTCCTTACTCTTTTATTTTTTATTTATGTATTCTTGGAAGTGATTTATGGTTAAGTTCTTCCCATTATTGACCAGGTGTGCCATTATTTCGTTCAACTTTGAGCCTGATGGAACCTGGAGAATTGTTGCCCTACCAGGGCAGTGTCTCAATTACATTAACTTAGCTTCTGGTGTAAATATGGATGGTGTGCAGCTGCTTGTCTCTCCACCGATTAATAGGTTGAAGATTGATCAATGTAAGGGCCCTAGAATGCCTCTTCCTTCCTATGCTTATTCTGCTAAATCATGTACAAAAAAAGGCTTTACTAGTTCAAATGTGCTTCGTCGATGTCAAAACAAGATTGCCAACAGAGCTTCTAAACTGAATGAATTACCTGACAATTCGAGTTCTCAGAGCTCATTAGTCTGCAGCACTGGTTTGTTCCCTGATAGTTCTGCAGAAGTTAATTCATCCAATAAGCATGCAAGTAAATCCAAGGAAGACGATAAATCTTTGAAGAAAAACTCAAGAAAACATGCAAGAAAGAAATTTAGACGGAATAAGAAGAAGTCAAGTGACAGTGGCTCTACTGAACTCGAAGTTCTTACCGAGGAATATGTCAGTGCAAGTTTGACTTCTGAAACCTGCAGCAGCATTGTTGGGGATAAGGAGGGCACGGCAGAATTTTCAACTTCTGATGATAGATTAATAAAATCTGATTGTGACAGAAATGAGATGAATGACAACATCAAAGTTATGGAAGCACCTAACAATAGTAACTCTTATCTTGATCAGGCAGCGATGTCAAAAGATTCTTCACCTATTATTCCAAGTTCTGCAGGAGAATGTGCCACATTTGAATCCAAGAATCAGCTTAAAGGTAGGGGCCCTGAGGCAGTCATTGATAGAGAAATAAAGAACATCCAACATGCTCAGCCATGCAGTTTTAATGATATACAAGACTCTTTAGTGATTGATTCAGTTTCAGTTGGTTCCAGAAGTGATGGAAGTATAAATGCAGATGATATAGGAAAACAGTCCAACAAGGCAAATTGCACAACCATTTCAGATTCGCAAGACGGATATTTTCTTTGTCAAAACCTGACGAATGATATTCACAATAACTGTGAACATATGGAAGGGGTTATGCACAGTGGTCAAAATTGCATCAGTAATGATAAGAGAGTTAAGCAGAAGAGAACAATGTCAAACAGTTCAGGTTTAAACAAATTTGGGGGCGTTGGAATTTTGCACAGTCGAAAAGGGAAGGAAAACAGTCATTCTGTGTGGCAAAAGGTTCAGAAAAATAGTTCTGATGGATGTGGCAGTGATTTGAAGAAAGTAAACACTACTTTGTCACAACTTGCTTCCATTGTGGAAAAGGATCCCTCGGTTATCAAAGAATGTAATTCTGTTGGTGTACATGGTGTATCAAAAACTGAGGATAAGAAACAAATGAAAAATAAAATTGGTAAGAAATCAAAAGGTAAAATGGACTCGGTGTCAAAAAAGGGACAGAGCAATTATTCTAGGAAGAGTTTGCATTTTAACAGGTCTTTGTCAAATGATCATGGGAAGGTTGGTGTTCAACAGAATGATATGTTGCATATCTCATCTCAGGAATTTGATCAGCATGGATTGATCAATGATTCTGGATTGAATTCTGATGTTCACTGCTTGCGGGACGGGGTCCAGACCGTTGGAGTTGAACAGGTAACATCTGAACAAATTCACAGTGCAGAATTTCATCTGGAGGAGTCAAATCCACAAAATAGTGCCTGCCATACTGTTGTAAAAACAAAAAAGGAAAGTATAGATAGTCAGGATAGCTCATTAGTAATGCCAAGTGAGAATGTCAATCAATCAAATATGTCTGTGGAGCTGTCTCCAGCGTCTTGCGATCTTGAAGGTGATGAGGTTGGTCAAACAGAGAAAGAAGTTTCTTCTGCAGATTGCAATGCACAAAACCAGTGCTCTGGAACTACCTTATGGAAATGGATACCAGTTGGGAAAAAAGATACAGGGCTGGAAAAATCTGAATCAAATATTTTACCACCGGATTATTTTGATGCATCCTCTAGTAACAATTTTAACTATGAAAGTAGTGTTGAACCAGAAGTGGTCTCTTCTGAAAGTAAGGATTCTTCACTAAATGCAAGCAGAACATCAAATGGCCAGAGTTACAACAATGTGTGCTGTCTAGGTGAGGGTGAGAACCATAAATTGGGTGGGCAGGTTGCATTTACATTGACACAGCATAGGGACAAGCAAGAAGTTTCTAATCACATGTTTTATGAAAGCAAAAATCAAGAAATGTTAGAAAAGGATTCTTACAGAATATCTCAAGCTGTGAATGATGCATGTAGGGCACAACTAGCTTGTGAAGCGGTGCACATGGCTACAGGTGGCCCAGTTGCAGAGTTTGAAAGACTACTTCATTTTGGTAGTCCTGTGATTTGTAAATCACTTGATTCAATCAGTTGTTCAACCTGTTCACACAACCATGCTGGTGCTGTCTCACTTTGCAGACATGAGATCCCTAACCTACCTTTGGGATGCCTGTGGCAGTGGTATGAGAAACATGGGAGCTATGGATTAGAGATAAGTGCTCAGGATCATGAAAATCCGAAGAGACAAGGAGGTGTTGGTGATTTTCCATTCCGGGCGTATTTTGTCCCTTCTTTATCAGCAGTTCAGCTGTTTAAGAACCATGAAAATCAATGTGTAAATAGCGGTGAAAATCTTTCAACTTGTGAAGTTTCAGAGGCATGCGAAATGATTGATATTTCAGAAAACTCATCTATTGCCAGTCAACAATCAATATTTTCTGTTCTCTTTCCTCAGCCTCGCAATCAGGATGCAAGCATTGAAACACCAAAGGAGACAGCTTCTATCAGCAATAGATCTATTCCGTCTATCAACTCAATGTGCTCTGGTGATTTAGAACTTCTTTTTGAATATTTTGAATTTGAGCAACCTCAACAAAGACAGCCTCTGTATGAGAAGTAAGATTGTTCTCCTTTATCATCAGAACATAATGGTTTTCAGTGTATCTATCTGTCTTCAATTTTCTGGAATAGTTGGTCCTTTCCATTTTGTTTGTTCCTTGACAGATTATATTATACTGAGTAATTTAAATAAGACCATCAACAAAATTTATGTCATTATACTCTGGCAATTAGGAACATGAGGTTTTCATCTTTTTCTTGTCCATAGAGTAATAGATGTTTTGCTGCTATAAGAAACTGGTTTGATGGTTCAACACATGGTTAATTTGATTTGGATCTTCTTTCAGGATACAAGAACTTGTTAGAGGAAATATACCAATCCAGTCTTCAACATATGGGGACCCAACAAAACTGGATTCAATAAACCTGCGAGATCTTCACCCTAGATCTTGGTAAGTGATCTACATGTCAACTATATTCCACGTGCAAAAGAAAATGTGATTGTATCTGCCTTAAGATCAGATAATCCGAAGTGAGTTTTTTCTTGACTTAATTTTAAGTGATGTTTCAAATGGTAGCGCTAAGACCACCTGAATTGCAGGTTCTCAGTTGCATGGTATCCTATTTACCGCATACCAGATGGCAACTTTCGTGCATCTTTTTTGACTTACCATTCACTTGGGCATTTGGTTCGTAGAAGAACAGGTTCAGATTTGTCAACAACAGGTTCTTGCATAGTATCCCCAGCTGTAGGTCTTCAAAGCTACAATGTCCAGGTATGAATTATCTTGCATCTTATTCTTCCAAGCATTGAAATGAACCTTTCAGGTTGTTCAAGCAAAAAATTTTCCGGATGAGTCCATTGCAAAGAATATTTTTGGACACATTTACAGTTATTCTGTTTGTGTGGCTGATTTCAAGATAATTAGAGCTTTCATTGGCATAATCAATCATGTAAACCACAGTTTATTTGGAAGCAGTCTTTCCAAGGGTGGATAAGTTATTTACATTAGGAACATTATTGTAAGATGTAGGAAATATGTTGTTGAATGGACTTGTTCAAAATATACTTAGTTTGTGTACTATGATTGTGGTTATGTTTGGATAATTTTTTTAATAGAAACTTATAGGAAAAGAAAAATAACAAGATAAAATGAATCAAGCTGCTTCCATAAGCTTAAATGAATTTTTAAAACTTTTGATATGTAATATTTAGCACTTGATGTGTGATATGAACACAGGGAGAATGCTGGTTCAAGCTGAAGAACTCTGCAGTAGCAGCAGCACAAATGGTGGGCTTAGACGCTTCTTTAGTTCTGAGAGAACGTTTGAAGACACTTGAGGAAACAGCATCTCTGATGGCAAGAGCTGTGGTGAACAAGGGGAAGCTAACATGTACAAACAGACATCCAGATTATGAGTTTTTCTTGTCTAGGCGACGGTATTGACACCTAAGTTTTCTCCAAAAATAATCATGAGTAGTAGACCAGCTAGTTACAACTTACAAATGATTTTGGCTACATTCATCTTATAGGATATTACTTCATAGGATCTAAGAATTGTTGATGGTGTTGCATGAGTCTTTTATGTCCTAGTTCCTCAACATAAATTCCTTTGTACATACATAGCTTTCTGCAGTACCATTTTTGTCTCCTCACTTTCGATTTTGCTTCTTGTTAGACACTGCAAGAAACACTTGTATCGATTATGTGAGAGATTATTTGCAGTTATTCTGTATTTTTCCTCCCTGTAGTTCAGTTCATCATTCTTGTTTTTCATACCTTCATCTTATTACTGAATGCTGCGTTCATACAATATTACTTTTTGTTGCATTAACGTGTAGATTACTTCATAACATCCACAAAACTATTTGTCATTTGAATTCACTTTGCATCTTTGTAATAAATTTTAAGGTTTTTCACCAAAGTGTGTCATCCTCACAAAATTCTTAACTATTAGCTTATTATTTCCTTATAAACATTTTACTACCATTTAGTTTCTCTTCTAGCTCGTTTATTCTGTTTATTGAAGCTAAATATCATAATTTGCTATAAAAATATTAGCATGTATGCTTTTCTAATTTTGTACATGTTTTTTTTTAATTCAAGATAGTATTTTTTTTTTCAAATGATAGTGTCATTTATATACAATTAGGAATATTTTTTATATTATTAATTATACTAGAATTTTCGAATACTTTTTATTTAAATTATTAGTGCACTCAGTTAATTAAATACATATTTTACAGCTATACATCGACCTTCTAAGTAAAATCTATCTATATCTACTTTTTTTCAGTGCAACCTTGACTCATTTTTTTGTAATTTTTTTACCCTTTCTTTTTTTTCTATCTTTTTGGCATTTTCCCCTATATTGTTCATTTGATTAAAACTTGCTAACTTTTTTTTAAAAAAATCTTTTACTGACAATACGTTACAATTATATTACACGGGTGTGTTTGATATACACTCTCGAACAATGAAAGAACAATAACACATTTTCAGAAACAACAAATAAGAAAATTAAGTCTTTTCAAAAATAAAATTCTAGACAGTTGTTTTCCAATGCTTCTATTAGTTTTAGATATCTCATTTAGAAGAAAGAGCAATAAAGAGAAGAAAAAAGAGAAAATAATTTCATAAAGAACTATATTTATTAATCAAATAATTGTTATGCCCTCAGATTAGATTATGAGTACTCTATTTATAAAGTAAATAAAAACAACAAGTATTGTTATAATTGATAGAACAAAGTTACAATTGACCGAGATAGAGCAGGGCAGTTACAATTGATAAAAGATAAAGCATGATCAAACATTTACAATTGATACAGCAGCTCTAACTAAGAAACTAAAATATTAATAAGATATCATATTTATCTTATGATGATATCATATGAGATCAGATTTATAATTTAATAGTGTCCCACAAGAGATCAGATTTATAATCCAATAGTATTCCACAAGCTGAAGCATTTATATCATTTATATTTAGCTTGATTAAGTTGTCACGAGATAATTGAGAATGCATAGGTTTAGTCAACATGTCAACCACTTGATTAGAAGAAGAAACATGAATTAAATGAATGAGACCTTTTTAGAGTTTATCGTGACAAAATGACAATCGATTTCAATATACTTCACTCTCTCATGAAATGTGAGATTCTTTGCTATGCATATAACAAATTTATGGTCACAATAGACGATAAAAAAGTCAAAAACAAATATTGTAATCACTGAAGTCAAACAAGTGAAGCAAGTTCTTTGTATTTTGCCTCTAAAAAAGATGTGGACATTGTAGATTGCTTTTTAGACTTCCATGAAATTAAAGAGTTTTCAATAAGCACACAATAACCAAATAATCAGTGATAGACCTTCTAGAATCAATGCAAGTTCCCCAATCTAAATCAGAAAAAACTTTGATAACAAATTGATTATTACTAGGAAAAAATAGACAAAGATCAGGACATCCTTTCAAATATCGTAATACACAAAGAGTTGTTGTCGTATGAGGTTCTTGTGGATTTGAAACAAACTCAGATACAGACCTAGTGTGAGTAAGGTATAACAAACGCCTAATCATTCTTCTATATTCACTTGATCCATAAGCAATGAACTTTCACTTTCAGAGAGAGGATAAGATGGTTTCATGGGAGAAGTGGCAGGTTTGCAAGCCAATAAACCACTATCAGATAGAAAATCTAGACAAATTTTTGAATCTATATTATCATCTCTTTGGTGTTAGACAGTCTAACACTGCGTTAAATTATCTATGTTGAATCTGTTTTTAATTTGACTGTGAAACGATAACGATTAGAGATGAAGATGTCTACAAGTTCCTAAGAGGATGTACCCAAAGAACATGGAAATCCACTTAAATGTTTTTCTTGTGCGATATTACTCCTACAACCTCCATTTGATTGCATTTAAGGTCAACCAAGCACAAATAACCAACCAACTAAATATTTGTGTGCCCTTGACATATTCAAATCCCTTATACTGATGTTGGAGATCAAAAAAACATTTTGGATAAGCCTATTCGTAATGCAATATTCTATTATGGATAACATAATCTCAGATGTTTATCCAGATTTGGGAGAAAGTTATGGATTTCCCAATCCGAAAGATATACACACATATCAATTAATTCCAAATTATATAATTCAGAAGGTATTTTTGGATTATAGAATTTGAAAGGTATTTCCAGATCCAAGAATATCTTTCTGATTTTGTAATCTGAAAAGTATTTCTTTTTAAATATATATTCCAAATTGTAGAATCTGAAAGGTATTTCTAGATCCATAAATATCTTCTCAATTTTACAATTTTGGAGGAGGTGTATATAGAAAACAAAATACATGTATGAATTATATAATTTGAAATATATTTTTTAAGGACAAAATGGTATTTTAGCTGAATTATGAGGTCTCTCTAGAGAAGCTATGGAGGTGGAGGAAGAAATAGCCCATAATTAATTGTCACTAATTAAGAGATTGATTATTTTAAGTAATCACTATTATCTTACCGTTGTTTTAAAACATACATGCACACTTTAGCTCGTAAACAAACCATGTCTTGCTGGAATGGAATTTGTAGGACTTTACAGCTGCTTGAATGGTAAAAACTGAAAATCATATCCTAAACTTACAATTTAAATGCCAGCTTAGTTCAAAATATGGTATCTAGATAATGTTTCTACCTTTATCAATTTCATGCATGTTGATTGGTTGCTGCAACAATTATAAATTTAATTGATCTAGATCTAAGGATGGATCTGTTTTTGAATATCTAAGTTTTTGGTGACGTGGGGAAGGTGTTTGTTTCTCTTTGGTGCAGGAAAATTGGGAGGACATCAGCTAAATATCATCAGATATTTTGCATGCAGGGTTGATTGTAGCAACAATTTTAATTAAATTGACTAAGACCAATGGGAAGAAACTGTTTTTCAATACCTATGTTACTGGGAAGGTGGGGAAAGTGTTTTTCTTTTGGTGTAGGAAAAAGGGAGGACAGTAGCTAATATCATCAGATATTAGAGGATTATGGGGAGCGGAAGAGTGTAGATTGTTGATGGAAGGTGGGGCGTAGGGAGAATTCTAGAGCTATGTCACATTCAAGCTGTTCTTAATTCTGAATTGATGTATCCTTTGAGGGGTGTCCTGCTAAAGGAGCTAGATAATTGGGACGGCATTAGATGATAGAATTTTGGAAACCAAATCTAAATTGTGTAGCAAGCTAAGAACCACTTTGTGATGCATTGTTATGACAGGATGTAAAAGCGGCTTTGTGGGTTAGCTTTTTATGTTGCTATATGGTTTTAAGGGTGTGTGGATGCATAGATTATATTAGTTTTGCTGTCAGATTATTTTTTATAAGTTGCTGTAAGAGGGTAAGCTTTTTTGTTTGTTTTTTTCTCTTTTTATAGCCCATTTTTTTAGTGGATTTGTGTAAGGGTTGAGATACTCCTAAAGTGTCCCTTTAATTTTTTAATTCTTTGTTAAAAAAAACTTTTCATATTTTATTGATTAAGTGATGAAATAATAGATTAAATAGTTCGTGTTTAGATTTTTTTTTCTAAAAGTTGTTTGTAATGTTCCCTTAAAAAGTAACTTTCTCACATTTAAAAAAGAAACACTATATGAAATTGAAAAATACTCCTGTATTAATTATTAAATCGAATGATCACTATTAAACAAAAAGATATAGCTTATAGTAAGATGGATTTTTTTTTTCTATTTAATAACATAATAATTCTAATATATATGACTTGATTTATTTCTTATCTTAAACGTTTGATTTTAACTCGCTTCTCTTTAAATCTCATTTGAGAAACCCATTTAAAGACATAAAGGTTGAAGTTTAAAATAAAATTTTATATAGTAAATTTAAACTTGTGTTAAAACTTTTCTAAAAGTAATTGCAGATAATTAAAAAACCCAAAAGCTTATATAACATGTTTAAATTATGATTAAAACTTTTGTAAATCTCAGCTTAAAAAATACAAAAGTATTTTTCTTAAAAGTATGGTTAACTCTCAAAAGTACTTTTTAAAAGTTATTTTTCACCAACCCAATCATCTACCTAGTAGTTTTCAAAAGTTATTTTTCACCAACCCTTCATCCCATATTTAAATATCATATGGAACTATTTTTTAAATTTTATTCTTGGTTGGTAATATTTATTAAATAGTAATATAAACACATTTACTTAATATTATTTAAACACGTTTCATTTTATCAAGGTATTTAAAAAAATATGCAAACATAACTCATATCATAAGAAACTCTCTCTTTTTACTAAAGTTAAGATTACAAGATTGTTTTTATTCAAATTTATACTCATAGTTTGTTTTATGTATGCTTATTATAATGATGAATTCTGATTATTTACGTTATCTTAGTTTAAAATAATTAAAAAAAAAAAAGATGGCGCAAGCTTAACGCACATGGAATCGTCGTTATCAAACTTAAATAATCCTTAAAATAATAATAAACAAATAACGCACGCCATCACCTAAATTTCGTTCCATTTCACTATCTAACTTTCACCTTATTGCATTGGATAAAGTTATGATGTGATTTTTTAATAATATTTAAAAACTAAAAACAAATATTTTATATTTATTGGACAGTTTTTTTATAGATAAATTCAAGATACTTCCAATGCTCAAAGAAGTAAAGAAATTTCTGAAGTTGAGACTGAGACAATCATTTAGTTAAATTCAGGTCAACTCTATTTTGTTTAGTAATCTAAGTAACAAGTAGGTTTTCTTTTTACATTTTTATTTTAAACATCACTACCAACCTTAATATCACGGTACCCAAAGTGTAACAAATGATCATATACCATCACATAGATAGAAATTTGTATAAAAAAGAAGAAAATAAATAAATATAAAAACATAGAAAATTATTCTTATAAATTTTATTTTAGATATTACTATCAACCTTAACATCTCAATGTCAATCATGTTATGTTTTCTTAAAGGTTTCTTTTGTTCACGATGACGAATGTGAGAGGATATCGTGTGTTTGTATTAAGGGAAGTGCGGAGAAAAGGAGAGGGTGCATATCAAACAGAAAGTCACGTAGGCAAGAGTATTTTTTTTTTCTTTTTTTTTCCAGTTTTTGGCTCTGTATGAAATGTGGGCACGATACTTTCTATATAGATTTCATGTAGAGATTTCCTGAAGTGCACCATTGAATGTGAAGAGCAATGTTAATGTCGTTGGTATGATTTTGAAATGCATAAATAAAATAGCAATGTGAGTAGCTTAAGTCTAGTGTCAAACGTTTGAAAATTTCTCAGGGAATTTGATCGTGAGGGCTACTTCCATTCTTGCATTCTTGTTTGTTGTTGGTAAATCATGGTGTATAAAGGTGTCGTTCTCGTGCTTGTGGGAACCATTGGAAGGTGCATGAAGGTGTATGCAACAAGTGACTCCATTTTCAGAGCTTCATAACACAAAAAAAGGCACCACAATAAAGACATAATCAATTTTGTCTTTCACATAATTGATTAGAGACTAAATTTTAGTACCTAATCGATTATTACACTTGGTTAATTGATTATGGTTTCAGTTTTTGGTTCTATATGACGTTAGGTTCTTATTTCACAAACTTAACTTGTTTGTTTTTGTTTTTTTTAGTTTTGTTATTGTGTAGAATTGATAAAAACATGATTGTGTTGCTCGTTGATATGTGTTAAATTATTTATTTCTATCTAACTATATATATTGATAATTTTTATCTAAAATTTTGTACAATTATGAATGTCAAAATTTATTTTTAATACAGACACAATTATTGTTCTGACAATTTTTTACTTTTTACAAATTTACATAATTTATATTTTTATCTAAATTCAGTTCGTACATAGTTTTGAAAATGATGTTTTAATTACAAACAACTAAAATGCATAAATAAATAAATTGTTTTAAATATAACGATAAATTTGTATAAGCTTAGATAATATTATTTTTATGACAACTTTTCATATTCTGACAGTGTTAAGTAACCTGTATTTTAAAAAAAAAATATTAAATTATACCAAAAAGGATTATTCAATGGTACTTACAAAATTTATTTTATTATTCAAATATTTTTAAATACAATAGTAAATTTGTAAACTTACATTTTACACATTTAAAAAAATTAAAAAAATCTCTTAAATCATCATATCACTCATAAATTTCAACAAACTTTTTATATTTTACATTTTTTTATCAAATCCTTATACATGAACTCTCTAAGTCCTCATGCATCATTTACTAAATCCAAACACAATCTAGTAACAAATAATCATATATCATCACATCACCATCACCATCACATCACATAGAAATTTGTATATTAAAAAAAGAAAAATATATATAAAAACATAGAAAATCAAAGTAAATTCATGCCTAGAAAAAAAAATCACAAAAGTTTACAAAAGTATTGAATCAAACAAAAATTAAGAAATTGATACCTATTTTGAAAACAACACTAAACTAATGATAGGAGGTAAAATATTAAACAACTCAAAATCTAGTCTATTATTAATTCCAAACTTAAGAAAATTATATTCACAATAACACGAATCTTAAAATTTATATCATTACAACATAGTATAAAAAGATTTATTAACATGAAAACAAAAAGAGAAAAAAATCTATTATCACATTCCAAATATTATTACCCCAAATAATATCATTACAGTGAGCAATGCCCATACCCAAGATTTGATTTTTCTTTGTCATAAATTAAGTTGAATTCTTCTCTTAGGATAATACAAAAAAAAAAGTATGAACAGAAATTTGAAATGAAAGGAGTGGGCGAAAGATTTGCGCATGCATACACAGGATATTCTGCAATCAAATTTTTCTCACTATTATGGTCCATGTTTGTGTGTACCACGTTTCAACTCTTTCACATACTTTATTATTTTTTTTTTTCAATTCACACTGTTCTCATATTTTTAAAATGTTTGTTCTTCTTATTTTTTAAAATTCATATATTTGTACAGATGATGTGAGACTACAATGACGGTATCGAAAAACCTCTCATTTGAGGTCTAAGGGGAGTGGTTTCTCCGTAGTTGAAGGGCTAAGGAACATTTTTGTTTGATGATTCGTCACGGTTTTATCCTTAAAAGACATCTCAATGAGTTAGAGGAGGAAGTAGTATATAAACTGTCATTGTTCTCGACTCTTAAACGATGTGAGACTATATTGATGGTACCGAAACATAAAGTAATAATTATGTACATTTGTCTTGGTTGTCGTGTTTATTTATATGACTTTGATATTGTTGTATTACTAATGTATTGTGATTAAGAATGTATTATCTAATTTATCATATGATTTATTCTTCATCTATTACTTACCTAAATGCATTTTTATATGTGGTCAGTCAATATAGGATACAGAGGTATTTTTGAGTCATCCAGCCTCCTGATGATATAGTTAAATTAAAATTTATGAAACAAATATAGACAAAACTAAAAATTAAACCAAAATTAGAGATTGGACTTAAAAAAAAACAAAAATTATCAATTCATTTCATTCAATTTGTTATAAAAATAAAAGCATTAAAATCAATTAATTTTTTCACCTGTCTCAATTGAAAGGCATTTAAATTCCACAAGGAACCTTTTGTTGCCTTCAATTTGAAGACGGTGAGGTAACGAGGTCGACATAAATACATCCATTGGATAAGTAACAAAATATTCTTCTTTCTCAGTGCCACCAAAAAATATTTTTTAAATATAATAATAGATATTCCATGTTCTATAATTACTTTAAAATAAATAAAAAAGTGTTATGTGTTTTATTGTATTATTCAAGATGAATACGATTCCTTCATAATCTAAGTATACGAATATAACTTATTAAAGCTTAGTTGCTTCTAAAGATTGTACACATAGATGTAATTTTATATCATCAACCAATTATATGAATTGTTTTGGATGTGATTTTTAATAACTAATAGAAAACAACAATCTTATCATATATAATGTTTCTTATTCATATAACTTGAAAATCTTTGAAGGAGATTATTACCGGACAAAATCATTATTAGACTTAATTAGACTTAATTACAGGAATATAATCACTATAATTAGTCTTAATTACAGATGTTATGTGAGAAAAAGAATCTGTACGGTTCTAATGCTATAGTTATATATATGTATCATTGCTATAGATGAAGGACAGATTGAATAAAACAGAGAATATTCTTTCAGAGATCAAAGGTCAGATAAAAAATTTCAACCAAAAAGATATGAATATTATTTAGTATCATGGTAGAGAGTTTATTTATAAAGATAAATATCCAAAATATAAGGAAGACTTACTATGGATATAAAATAAAAGATAAATCATATATAAGATCGTCAATTTTGTAATTTATTGAAGATCTTACATTTGGTGGAGATAAAAACATTTTATACTATATAAGTGAGTACAAATCTCATTTAAAAACTAGTTTTATAAGGTTAAGTTAGACTTAGAAGTGGACTTTAAGACTTTAAGCAATTAAATTTCATTATGCATTTCTTTTTTTTTAATATAACATAACTTATATTCTTTTTTAAGCAATGATAGAGTATCTAAAATATTTTTTCTAAAGGATATAATTAGTAAAACCACAATGTAGTTTTAATTTTGAGAGTTGAATATAAATAGAAACAAAATTTTGAATAGAAGATTCAAAAATTTAAAAAATAAAATAGAAGGAAGATATAAGAAATGCTAAAAGGAGATATTAATTTACGTGTCAATAACTTATATTTTGGTATTCACTCTTCAATATTTTGTTTTCTTCATATTACTCAAATCAAATTTTGTTTTGTATATTTATTTGTTTTTATGTGGATGTGCTTTTGTAGAAAAAAATATTTCTTGGTGTTTAATTCCTACACAAATCACATATATCATTATTGTCCTCGACAATATAAATCTAAACATGCATATCAAACATGCCACCATATATCATCCACGACATGTAGTAATATTTCCCATAACTAGAAATGACTTCCTCACTTGAGTGATCTCATGTCACTTAAGTGAGATCATAATAGGTTCTAGTCATTCCTCACTCAAATCCCATCTCCACACACTTAGCATCATTACAATGCTTGAGCGACATGCATGTTGTGTCACTTCCAACAAGTTCTAAAATCATAAAACACATTGTTTCACTGCCATTTGAGAAACGAAATCTCGCTTGAGTTCCCTAATGTAATTGCATGTTAACCTCATAATTCTCATGCACACCACCACACCTTACACTTGAGCGACAACAAGTTACTTAAGTGTCAACACTTCCAGAGGAGTGAGATTTTCCTTAGTATGTCTCTTGTTCAAGCTACAAGCTCTAGTTTGAGCTATTCTCTTCATTGCTTAAGCATCCACACTGTTGTTCGAACGATGATTGTAATCATTATGTACCACTTGGGTGTTGCTTGAGTGGCAAGTAATCAGTTAAGTGTTATTTGAGTGGTGAGTCATCACTTGAGTGTTATTTAAGTGGAGAACCACCACTTTAATAATATTAACCTTAAAAATTGGTTCTCACAAAACGGATAACAAAATCAATGAAAATACAACCAACCTTTATTATAAAGCATCAAATACTTCTTTTACATTGTTTCAACCAATTTACATACTTTATATTACTATATACATACTTTATATTATCACACAAATCATACTAAAACCTTTACATAAAATAACTTTCATGTATATATATCTAACACTTAAACCATCACACTCTTACATACAAAGAACCAATCTATTAAATATATCTAACCATTAACTCTCCTTACTTAGATGTAACGTGCATTACAAGCTTAAGTTTTTCTTTAACACTTCCAAAAATTCAATAAAAATTTAGGTAATCCACCAACTATCAATCTCTACACAACATTTCTCATTTGTCAAACACCCAAAAAGAAAAGAAAAGTACATAATTTTTAATAAAAATTAATCCATTTACCAAAACTTCTATTTTGATAGGTCTATTTTACTCTACGACAGTAGTTATACTTTTCTCTAAACATTAAAGAGTTAAAAAATCTTAATTTTAAAAATAAAATGTGAAATAAACAAAAAATAAACATCTAATATTTATCGAGTTTCCATTTTATTTTTAAAAATTTAAAACTTATCTTTAAATAAAAATCAAATTTTATACATTGAAAAAGTCCACAAAAATTGTCATTTATGCATTCAGAGAAAACTTTTGTGTCTGATGAAAGAAACAAACGAAAACTAACTATATCCCAAAATAGACTATTTTTAATAGTGATTAATTGAATATCAAATGAAACATTCAATTTAGGTACACCAAAAACAATCGAAAGCATATAATTTGTTTTCTCTCTATTTTTTATAACAGATTACAAATATGAGAGAATCATGTTTAAATTAAATATTATTATTATGAATGATAAAATCAATTCCCTAATTGCGACGGAAATCATGACGTACCTGTTAAGACATTATTGACTGTATCTATAAAACCATATTAGAGACAAAAGTCCAAATCATGTTAGAATAGCTATGACACTATCTCTTTTAATCTAATCTTCTAATTTTATATTTTTCAATCTAGAAAAGAACATATTAATATTTTTTTTGGGTTAAATGTATTTTTTTTCTATAATATAAAATTAATTTTCATTCTTAGTCCAAACTTTAGATTATGCAGATATTGATAGTATAAAAATAATTGAAATAATTTATTCTATACGTAAAATTGATTTAATTTGGAATTTCATTTATTCTATCCATTGAAATAAGTTAAAGTGAATTTTCATCTGCAATCAAAACAACAATAAATTTTAAAAAAAAAATTAACATATACAAAATGACTCATTTCAATTATTTTCATATTATAGATATTTGGATGGTCTAAATTTTAAACTAGAACGAAACCAATTTTGTATTAGGGTATATTTAACCATTTTTTAATTTAGATTACAAAACTTTTTCTTCAAATATTTAATGCAACTATATATTTAAAACTTAAACATGAGATTCGGGACTTCAGCTAAAACAATCTTAATTGTACATCTAATATTAATTAAACGCTATATATAAAATATAGTATAATATGAATTTTAAGTAGTTATGAATGAATGAATATTTTAATTGATTTGTTTGATGACCACTAATGTTATTTTAATAGTTGTTTAAGAATTTTTTTTTTTTCTAATATGCATGATTGGTTCTCAACTTCTTTGTTTAAAGCTTACCAAATTTTTTTATTTTTTATTTTTACATCTGAAGATCACGATGGCATCGATGTGATCTAAAAGAATATCTTATTACAGAGACAGAAAAGTTGGGAAAAGAACTATGTTGTGAATTTTGATTATCTTTTGTCAACTGTGTGTGTGATCTACCAAGAAAAGGTAGCAAAGAAGAGAAGGTTGATGAGATTGTTAATGGGGTCCAATTATGCAAAATGAATAAGATTGAGACATAAATAGAAAGTGACAATAAATAAATGCAAAGATCGCCATTACCATCAATAGCCAGCTGTTTTTCACGTGAAACTTGCACGCTTTATTATAGCTTCGGAACCTACTACACCACACTTCTTCATTATTATTTTATAAGGAATATCATGTTTTCACATCCACCAAATCAAATATATTTACTTTATAACTTCAAATAATAATGGTTTCTACATCTCTACATGTATTTATGAATGACAAACTTAGGTAATATTTATCCATTGGTACATAATTTGTGGTTGTGTTAGTAGTCTCTTAATTCTTCGAAGCTCTTTCTCTCGCTGTGTGTGCTTCGTTGGTCGGAGATACCTGCGATTGTACTCCGACGCTCAAGTCAGTGTTAGTATATAATGGGTGTGTTCTCTTAGGATCCGAAGAACGTACATTTTTTCCCTTCAGAAGTTCTATTTATAGGTTGACTTGGGTCTCCACTTATGTGGGCAAGATAATCATGTTGGTCAGAACGTGTGTAGTGGTTCCCTGAAATCATGGGAATGTATCTTTCGGTTTATCGTTGTGTTGAGATATTTATACGAGTATCTTGGAATGTGCCTTTGACTCATTCAACCTCAGTTGTAACTGTCTCTTTATTATGTATTTATTATGTTGTAACCATTATTCGATCATGTATTCGGTCGTCCGGGTTTCGACCGGTACAACATCCATTAAAATCGTTGAGACAGTATTATTAGAGTCAATCACTGTGTATAAAATATTGTTTGTTTTGAAACTTGAAACCACGTCATGATTTTATTTGTAAAAGGTGTATCAAACAACTGAAAGAGAATATATCATCGATCACAGTTAAGATAGTATCATTAAAATCAATCACTATAGATAAGATATTATTTATTTTGAAGCTTGAAATTCCGTCACAATTTTATGTATAAAAAGTGTATCAGAGAACTAAAAGAGAACTAAAAGAAGAAGATGTATTCAAATTCTCCTTTATCTCAACTCCTAAACAACTGGAACTATTGAACATCCCGAAACAATAATGTTTTAATTATATTTATGTTATTTTTCACTTAAAATTTTAATATATATTATTATATTAATAGATTATAAAATGAGTTTACTTTTTTTTCAAAGATGTTAAAATATTGTTTTCCTAATTGCAAATATGTCAAAAGCTTTCATACAGTATAACTCTCTATATAATATCATTTAAAAGTTAATATAAAGAAAAACAATTTAAATATATTTTTTTAACTTTTTAAAACGTTTTTTCAAAAACAAAATTGATATGCAACTCTAAATTTTAAAACAAATAATACTTTAAATATAGTAATTTTAGATAAGTCAATTGACTTAAGAAAAGGAATACCTTATTTTTTTATTACTCTAATATATTTGTAACTATTTGTTTGAAAAGATAAATTTTGAAAAAAATTACTATTATTATTATTATTATTATTATTATTATTTTCCAATATATTTTTACAGATGAAAGTTGTAAGATTAATATATATATATATATATATATATAATCCTAAAATGTAAAGATCATTAAAGTAGTTTTTCTAACTCTCTTGACAAAGTTTTTTCGTGCAAGAAATCGAATTTATGTTAGCATGTTTAAGGAATCACCCATCTACCAACTAATTTGTGTTGGACATTTTTGGCTTTGTTTTTTTCTGGAATAGGTAAAATAGTGTTGACTTTACACAACTTCTTTTGGTTTAAATTTATTTTAAATTAGAGTTCTTTATGCTTGAATTGATGATTTTATTCCAAAACAAGTTAGTCTTGTAACTTAACATATATTTTGTTTTAAATATGCTTTTAATTCTTGAAATATTTTTTCTCTAAATTTTGTAACTAAATATTTTTTTAATTCGATTATAATCAATGTGTAACTTTTGTCTTCCATTTTAAAACAGAGACATTTAATTCACAATTTTAAAAAACATGTAGCTTTGGTTCAAACCTTAAAAAAAAAAAAAAATTCCACTTTTGATTTGATTGAATCTAGACGTCTCATATTCATTTAAAATACTATAAAAATTTATTTAACTAATTAAAATATAATAAGTTAAAGAAATAAATGTACACTAAATTAAGGATTGAATCTAAATTCTTTTTCTATGGATAGAGAGGGTTTTTTTTTTTCTAATCTCTTGAATAATCTCATTAAGTTGTATTCTCATATATGAAATAAGGGGGATTGTACTTGTAAAAGGTTGTTTGACACTAAAGTTAATTTTGATAGTTGAGAGTGGTAAATATTATCAAAATGTACATTTTATGTGTCTCAAGTCAACCTATTTATTGATTTATATTGGACCTCTAAATGGATGAGTTTGAATTCGTACATATATTATAATTAACATTGTATTAGTTTTGACAATGACGTTGATTTAAAATTAGTGTTATTGATAACTATGTTGTTTGGTCGATTTCTAAGATATACTCAACATTGCTTTCAAAACTATTTTGGTTAATTATGTTGTCATCAGCTAAATGTATCGAGGTCTACCCAATTACATTTGAATTTTTGGGCCTTGTTGCAAGCTTTTCACTTGTTATGCGAGATGTTCAACTTGAAACTCCCACCTCAAGCCTTCTTCCATTATTATAGTGTTCGACCCGATATAATGGGTTGGTTGTCTCTGGTTGGTGAACCAGAGACATGTCTTCTCGCCTTTTACACCTCGTCCTATAAAAATTTCAAGGGTGATTTTTTTTTAAATTATAGTAAAGTTTCTAGGTCGCCAATTTTTTATGATAGGGATAAATCAAAGTTTCCCTTTTATGACCTTCGATGGTAGCAAGGTCTTCGAGGTTTTAGATCTGTTGTTGAGAAGATCACTCACCTTAAAGATTCTCTTCATTTACCTTTCCCCAACAATAGATGGATTTTACTGGTATGTTTTGTTTTTTTTTTTTTTACTTTTTTAATGGTCGATGTTAACTATAATGAATGCTTTATTGGTTTTTAGGTGTCATGGCTCACACCACTCTCGATTTTAAACAAGTCTTGAAACAGTTGTAGCAGCAATGTGACAATGCCAACCAAAATGTTCATTAATTTCAACATTATTTTTGGATCCACGTTAAACGTCAGTTGTTCTTGTAAGGGCCGAGAGGATATTCCTTCTAATCTTCTGGGATGATCAAGTTAGTTGAGAGCGATAAATACTATCAAAATGTACCATATATCTATATTAAGCCAACTTATTTATGAACTTGTATTAAGACTCTATATAAATAAGTCTGAATTAGTATTGATATTATAATTATTAATTCTAGACTATTTGTTAATTTTATTCTCATCAACTAGATATATCAAAATAATCTCAATTATATAATTTAAGTTATATGATTTCAGTTATATATTTATATGATATACATACTATAATGATAGAAACATTTCTACTTTAAAATGGAACCACAATTGCTTATTCAACAAAGTAGAAGGATCAAACTAGTATTATAAAACATTATTAATTTTGAATTTCATTCATATTGTTACATCAACTTTATATAAGGTAGACAATATATTGAAAATTGCGATTAAAAACTCAAAAGTATTTCAAAAGTCACTTAACAAACTCAATTTTCTTAAGAGAATTTTATTAAAAACTAAAAACAAAATTATTTTATCAAGATCAGAAGAAAAGTCTAATGATATTTTGGAAAGAAAAGATTAGTCAGAGTAAGAAGGATCACAAGTCAAAGATATTAGTTATTGGATCAATTAATCATATGTTGTTATTAGATTATTTCCATCAAAGCAATTAGTCCTCTCTGAAGTTTATCAATCTTTCACTTGCTTGTTTAAACCTAAAATGTTGCATTCAATCTAAAGCCATTTATAATAAACTTGTATCTATTTTAGTCTTGGAAAACCAGTTTTTGAATTGGAAAAGTTCATCATGTAAAAGTTTCATTGATTAGTATTTGATGTAATTTTAGATAATTTAGCAGAATAGAAGAATGTGGAGAATAATGGTATGGCATGTGATGTGATGTGTGAACAAGTGTAGAGAAGAGACAACTTTGACTAAAAAGTGTGGAAATGAAAGAAGATAGGGTTTTGTTCTGACACCCTTCTGCAGAAAATGTATCCATGGATGGAAAAAAGAACAAGCACTAAAATACTACCAATTATTATCAATACACCATTTCTGCATATTCATTCATTCACCAATGAAACTCATTATTATTTTCCACATTCATTTATATAATGATAAAAATATAACAATAAATATATTATCTGCATCCCAAAGTTTTTTCCATCAGTAAAAAAAATCTTGTGTATCATGAATTTAATTGTTAAACTGTGTGACATTATGAGTTATGTTGATGTTGTCACTATTTTATATACATATCTGGAAAACTAATTTAATTATATTTGGTAAATTTAAAAGTTGAAGTCAAGAATTCTTTATATTTTTTTTTTAATTTATTAAAATGTGTTTTTGAGATAGACAATTCTAAAAATATAATAATTTATTTTAACAATATTATCTTAACAGCTTGTAATGAATTGATTTTAATCTTTAGAATTATATACAAAAATTGAAAATAACTATTGCTTGAAATTAGAATCATAAATTAAATTTAATCTAAATATGTATTTAAGGTATCAATAATTATTTCACATTTATTAAGAAAATCGATCAAGTTATTTAATTGATCCTTAATAGTATTCTTTTTCAAGATTAACTTTAAATAATTAGTGTATAGAAAGAAAATAATATAGCAATGAAGTTTTAACTTTTTAAATTAAACTCTTCAATTCTTGAAATCTCATAAAATAATTAATAATACTTTAATAGAAAATTAATATGTAAGGGAATATTTGTGAAAAAAGAACTAAAAAGTTTTAGACGAAGATTGGTTGGCACAAATCGTGATCATGCATTGGTTTTAGAAAATTTTAAAATAATATTATTAAGGGGAGAATAATATCAAAAAAAGTACTCATAATTTTCATATTAAATGAGTAATTAAGATTCTTTAACCACTACTTTATTTTTATTAAGTATTTTATTCTATACTTTTGTACCTGAAAATTCATTTTAATGACAATAAAGATTGTGTGAATAAACGTAGAAATCTATTAAAGGGATTTTTCAAGTTTAGTTTAAAGCTAATAAACGATTTTTTCAAACCTAAGCTTTGACTCACTCTTTTTTCCTTTTCTCAAAAAAGATTTCTTTTTAAAATATAAAGCTCTATCTTTATATTAATTTAATTATTTATGATATAATTAGTAACTTATTGTTAAAATATTTTTTAACTCGTCAGAAAAAAACTTAAATGTTTTTATTTAGAATTATTAAATATTAATTTTTATTTTAACAGTTCAAAACATTTTTATTATAAGAAAAACTTTGTATTGGGCTATGTAAAAGTTTTTTTTTTATATGGTTGTTTAATATGCTCTTTAAATTTTTCATCAAAAAACCCTTTTTAAAAATCCTTTAAAAAATAATATGTAGAAAAAATTATTGTTGTAGGATATATCAGAAAAAACATAAAAGAAAATAAAAATAATGACATGTATGAAAGTTTGTAGCTTTACATATTTGTCTTCAAACTTCTTAGTTATCACATTCACATTCTCTCTCTCCTCTCTCTGTCATCCACTACTGCTGATATTGATGTCTATGAGTTCATCAATAAATGTCAGTAAATAAACCACCATGCACATTCCAACTCAACCCTTCAAAAAGGTAAAACCTGAGACAAGAAGAGGGTAGTGGTATCTAAGGAGGTTTCATCATCCTTGGAGATTCCGAACTCCCACAAAAAGGTTGTCGGATTTGAATCACTTCACTTTTTCCAAGGACAATCCACACATCATGGCTCAAAATGGAAGTGGGGATAGGGTGGGGGAGGGTGGTTTTGAGTCCCTTGAGCATGTAAATGAGCATGATCACAGACTGAGCCTAAAGGGTAGCACCAAAGGCAAAGAGGAAGAGGTTTCTGTGGAGAGGGTGTTCCAACACCTTCTGGTGCCATCATGGAGGAACCAGTTGACTGGGAGAGCCTTTGTGGTCAGCTTTGCACTCAGCATATTGTTCAGTTTCATTGTGATGAAGCTCAACCTCACCACTGGTATTATTCCTTCTCTCAATGTCTCTGCTGGCCTTCTGGGGTTCTTCTTTGTGAAGACTTGGACAAAGTTCTTGGAAAAATCTGGCATGTTGAGACAACCCTTCACAAGGCAAGAGAACACTGTCATCCAAACCTGTGTTGTGGCTTCCTCTGGCATAGCCTTTAGTGGTACCTTCTTCTTTTCACTCTGTCTTTTGGGGATTTGTTTACTGTTACCATGATATTGATATCTGTAGTTTTTTAATTGGTTAACTGTTGGTTTTTGCCCCTTTTTGTTTCATGGGGTGGAAAGTTTTTATTTTTTGGTAATTGACTATAGATTTATCAAACAATGGGATTTTTGGTGCCTTTTCAGATTCAACAGTGCTAATTTGTGGGGGGATTTGGATTTGAGAAAGGCCTTGGTTAATTTCTCATGTAAACCTATTTTGTAATCTGATTCCTCAGAGAAAAAATGGAATTACTTTCTCAGTGTTAAATCTAAGTAATAATCACTTGAGTGGCTAATTGAATCAGTATACAATCAACTGTGTTATTTTTTCTATGAAGATTTCCTAATTTAATAAATTGGAAGAAACTTCTTTTCATTAGTCCTGCTTCCCCCAGTCAATTTTTTTGTAATCAAAGGTTACTTCTTTTCACTGTGAGACATAACCTTCTAGAATATACTTACTGTGGAAAAGCCATAGGTGAGCCACAAAGTCATCAAATTTGTCCATGCTTTGAAAGATACTTTTTCTTTGTTTTGAATTTTCAACTTCTGACAAGAAATTTGCAAACCTTGTTGATGTGATTGAATTAGTGTATGCTTCCACCATTTTCAACCCCACATAAGCAAAAATTCTGAGTCACTTTAACTCATCTTTCATCATTATTTAATTTTTTTTTTATCAATCTTGTATCATTAAATGTATTGCATAGTATTTTGAAATGAAGCAATGCAAACTGTCACATCTGGTTAATGTTGTGTTAGGTTTTTAGGCAAATTTGACTTCAGAGCATACTGAAACTCTATAGTGAGATGTTGATAGTATACAAGTGAAAGGAATCTTAGGTCCTATTAAGATCATTTTTTTCAAAAGTGTTTATAGGAGAAGATAAAATGAAATAAATGTCTCTAATAAACCTAACTTTGCTCCCGTGTAAGTAAAATGAACTTTTGGAGAAGCTAAAACAAATGAACTTTGACTTATCATTTTATGTATAGACTAATTTTATCTAATGAGAGAAGATTATTTCTTCTTCTTTCTTAATTTTTTTTTATAAATGATCTATGAACACTTTTTTTATATAGATATCATGATTATAGCTCAGTTAAATAAAAGTTTTCATTCTGTGATTGATTTGTATGAACAGGAGGGTTTGGAAGTTACCTCTTTGGAATGAGTGAAGAAATAGCAAACCAATCCACAGACACAAGTGATTTTAAGGACCCAAGTTTAGGGTGGATTATAGCTTTTCTCTTTGTTGTTAGCTTTCTTGGACTCTTCTCTGTTGTACCTCTCCGAAAGGTATGCCACTGATACATTCTTGAAATATTGATTGCATTGTTCATTAAGGGTATGTTTAGATGAATTTCTCAATGAGTACTTTCTAAGAAAAGAGAATAAGAAAGTGCAATGAATTAATTAGCTTCTGTCATAAATTAAAATTTGCTTACTCATAATTAAAATTAGCTTTTAGAGATATAAATGAGTGAACTTTTGTAATTTCATTTTACCTTCTTATTTTCATCTTGAATTATTTATTGAGAAGAGCCTGTCCATACAAAACTCAATTTAGAAAACCTGCATGGTTTCATTTTTTTAATCCTTATCACTTTAAATTTTCAATAATAAGTTATGGTTAAGTTATGCTTCTATTATTTGTGTTAGATTATGGTCGTTGACTTCAAATTGACATATCCAAGTGGTACTGCAACTGCACATCTCATCAACAGCTTCCACACTCCTCAAGGAGCCAAACTTGCAAAGTAGGCACTGTCTTTGACTCCATGTTAGTAGAAGTGACTGCATAAGATGTTACACATTCAAACTAATTTACTGTTTCTTTTGTACTCTTCCAGGAAGCAGGTGAAAATGTTGGGAAAATTCTTCAGTATGAGTTTTTTATGGGGTTTCTTTCAATGGTTTTATACAGCTACTGACCAGTGTGGATTTCAAGCCTTCCCTTCTCTGGGGCTTAAAGCATATGAAAACAGGTATGCAGTCAGATCTTCATTCTAAATGAAGTTTCTTGATCTAGAAGTGTAAACATGCATAAATCTAAAAGCAAGATGTTTCAAATTATGTTCTAATCCAGAATGGCTAATCATATCTTAACTTATTTGTAGGTTTTATTTTGATTTTTCTGCAATCTATGTTGGAGTGGGAATGATTTGCCCATATATCATAAATATATCAGTGCTTCTTGGGGGAATTCTTTCTTGGGGTATAATGTGGCCTCTCATAAAAACCAAAGAGGGTCATTGGTATGCCAAAGGCCTTGGTGAAGGCAATCTTCATGGCATCCAAGGTTATAGGGTAAGTTCCTTGATATAAAGCACCTCTAGTACCACAATTCCTTACATTCTTTCTAATGTCCATCAGTTAAACGGATTTACCTTGTACTTTGAATTCAGGTATTTATAGCCATTGCCTTGATCCTAGGAGATGGTTTATATAACTTCATAAAGGTGATAACTCATACCCTCTGGGGGTTGTATCATCAATTCCAAGAGAGACAACAGGAGAATGAACTTCCAGTTGCAGATCAAGACTCCCCCTCAAATCCTCAGCTATCTTATGATGACCGGCGCCGCATCCAACTTTTCCTTAAAGATCAAATTCCCACATGGTTTGCAGTTGCAGGTTATGTTGCTATTGCTGCCATTTCAACAGCCACTCTGCCACACCTCTTCCCCCAACTAAAATGGTACTACATAATTGTTATCTATCTAGTTGCTCCCACCTTGGCATTTTGCAATGCTTATGGTTGTGGCCTAACTGATTGGTCCCTTGCATCCACCTATGGAAAGCTCGCCATCTTCACAATTGGAGCATGGGCCGGTGCCTCAAAAGGTGGAGTTCTTGCTGGCCTAGCCGCCTGTGGAGTGATGATGAACATTGTTTCCACTGCCTCAGACCTGATGCAGGATTTTAAGACCGGCTACCTTACACTGGCTTCGCCACGCTCCATGTTTGTGAGCCAAATAATCGGCACAACTATGGGTTGTGTGGTTTCTCCTTCTGTATTTTGGATTTTCTACAAAGCTTTTCCTGATCTGGGGAAGTCTACAAGTGAATATCCTGCCCCATATGCAATCATATACCGTAATATGGCCATACTGGGGGTGCAAGGTTTTGGCTCTCTACCAAAAAACTGCCTCTTGCTTTGCTACATATTCTTTGCTGCAGCCGTGGTGATAAACTTGTTTAAAGATTTTCTTGGTAAGAAAGGGAAGTTCATTCCACTTCCAATGGCTATGGCAATACCTTTCTACATAGGGCCATACTTTGCCATTGACATGTGTGTTGGAAGTCTGATATTGTATGTGTGGGAGAGGATTAACAAGGCTAAGGCAGATGCTTTTGCACCAGCTGTAGCTTCTGGTTTGATATGTGGAGATGGAATATGGACTCTTCCTGCTTCAATACTTGCTCTGGCTGGAGTTAAGCCACCAATTTGTATGAGGTTCTTCTCCAGAGCAGCAAATTCGAAGGTTGACACTGTCTTAGGGAGTTAAGGTGTTGCTTGAATTGGACTTGGTTGGTATCTTGTGAAAAATGACTGGCTTGTAAATCTGTGAAACATCATGAAGTTTGTGGTTTTAAACTTTTACAGCCATATAGTTGAACAAAACATATGTTTAGATTAGAATAGTGTGTATTATATATTTTAGAAAGAGATTAGTATATGTTTAGATTGCATTTGTTTTATATAGACCTCACAAAACATGTTCATTTCGAATATGCTTCCTCTGAGCATGCCATGATTCTTTATGTACTGCCTAAGTTTTAAATTGCTGTTGCAGTTTCAGTTTCATTGCTTATCCTTAATGTTGCAGAAAACTGCTGACAAATATGGAGACAAGTGCCTATGCATTCAAGACTCAAAATCTTAAAATTAGATGATACATAATATAATATCTTTAATAAAGAGATTCATCAAAAATATTGAACTTAATTTCTTTAAGCAAGATCTGATATTGAACTCAATTTCTTTAAGAAAGATCTGATGTTTTTAAGAGGGAAAAAACCTGGAGAGTAAAGATTTCACTAGCCTGACAGATATTTTGAATCAACAGCATGGTTGAGAAAAAGGTTTTATTTTTCTGGTTTAGATTTTGTTAAAACTATCTTTATGTATAAATAGTCATCAAATCCATCAAAATAAATTGTAAATATTGAATGAATTTTAAAAACTATTTCATAGTTTTATTTTTGCATAGAAAAAGTCATTGTGTTTGGGGAATCATGAAGTAGTCACATCCCTAATTACACTTGGTCATTATTATCTTTTAAAACTTTGGGTATTAGTTAGTGTTATGTGGATAACTTTTCTCTCCTTCTAACTGCTAAGTGCTCTTTCCACTTCATCACTTCTTTCTTTCAACTCATAACTTCAATAACCCAAAACAGCATTATTGTCAAAAATGATTGCAATCTTGACTGAGTTGTGGTTTATCAGAACCAGCATTTTCATACATAAAGACTCAAACTTAAAAAATTTAAAGAAAATTAGTGGGAGAATATTTTGTAAAATATGTCAATAATTAATTTTCATCGAAATTTAACTGATTATATTTATAGTGGAGTCCTCCTTTCAGTAAATATTTTTTAAAAACATTTTCAGAAATTGTTATTTAAAGGAATTAAATATATATTATTGATAATTTGAGATAATCAGAATGTGAAAAAACTGATTTAATGTCTTTACTATGGATAATAGAAGAATAAGAAAATTCATGGATTGTTGAGCAAATTTAATGAGTCAAGTAAAGCTTATAAAGTTTTGTTTTTATTTGACTAATTATAAAAGACGTGGGCATGAACCAAGATGCAACACCTTTTTTGAAAATGAACTATGCAGACAATCTTGACTTCTGAATCCTTTTCTTTACTGAGAATAATTTATTGTGTTGCCATATAAGAACATTGCTAAAAATTGGTGGGTTTCTTGTTCAGGGAAGACATTGTTTAATTGTTTTCCCTTTTTGCATGAAAAATAAAATATTTTATTAGAGTTTGGCTTAGTGAGGAAATGATCATATTATTAAATTATTATATGAAGCTTTCAAAATGGCAGTTGAATAAAAGAGTCCATCTCTATTCTTTTTAAATTGTTAACTGTAGTTATAGATACATATAACACCCAAAATGACAATTTTATCTTTATTTCATCTTTTTTATTGACACTACTCTTCCCTTTTATTTTGATTCATTTATCTTTTAATATATAAAAAATTGTAGAATAAAGAATGATTTTTTTAGGTTTAAGAATACATTTTTAACTCTAAAATTCAAAATACAATTTTGTATTATGAATTCTATAATTAGGAATGTGTTTACAAATCCAAAAAATATCTTTCAAATTATAAAATAGTTTGAAATACAAAACTATATTCCAAATTCTAGTACTCAGAAGGTATTTTTGAATCTAGAATTCAGAATATAAAATTATATTTCAAATTCTAGAATTAAAAATGCATTTTCGACCAAAAAAATACATTTCAAACTCTAGAATTTGGTACAATTTCAAAAGGTATACAAATTATACAATTCAAAAATGAGAACAAAATTTGTACCTTTTGCTCAAGGGTAATTCTAGAATTAAAAAAAATTATGGAGGTGCAGGGATAAACTATGGAGGTGGAGGAAGAAATTGCCCAAACCTAAACACCATGACAAATGCATTCTTTTCATAAACATAAAGTAAAAAAAAAAGTAAACTGATAGGCATATCAGATCTTGATGCTAGCAGAAATAATTATATTAATACAACATATTTGATTTTCTTTGACTACTATATTGAAATTAATAGAACCCAGGAAAAAGGAACAAGGGTTTATGAAGTAAGAAAATTGTGTACAAACTGAGGTCAGTCATCAATTCTAAAATTATTTCTTTACTCAATAAGTCAAGAAAAGGGAACAAACCTGGTTCATTCATTCATTTTTTTATTCCCATCAAGTTCCTTTTAAAATTCAATAAAGCAAGAGTTTGATTCTACACAGATTCTCTCCTAATCACACATTAAAATGTCAATTATGTGATTTTAAGCAAACATTCAATGCTTAATTTAATTCTGAGTTGAAACAACTTTAAGTAATTTATACTTTAGACAAAAAATAATCAGTCAAATTCTACAAATTTCAAAGATAAATTACATCACTTTAAAATTGATTGGAATATATCAAATGACTCCCAACTGAGATAAAGATTGGACCAGTATGAACAAATTTTATTCTCTCTTCCTCATAATCACATGGTATTGTGGTATTATGCCTATTCTCATAATTCCATCACAACCACATGGTAAGCAAATCCAAGTTGTCACCTTCTTATGACAGAAATAAAGGGTACTATTTCTTGTGCCTAGCAACCACAACTTAGATTATGGTGAAGCAGTCCAGTCTTCATCACTTCCATTATCCTAAACAAAACAAATATTATAAGCACAATAGGTATGTAGATTAGCCCCATGCCTTTAATAAAACCATAAGATTGTGTAGGTACATGATCCATGTGAGTAGAGGCATGTGTAAGGTTAGGGAAATACCTCTGAAGCATTTGAAAATTCTTCAATTGCATCATCTTCGTTGTCATCATCTTCATCCTACATTATCATGTGAATATGAAACTAGTGGGTCATAGAGAACTGTAAAACTGATACCAAGTTTCCTATTTGTTAAGATATTTCAAGGAGATTGATGCTTTCAAATTTTAGAGATACCAGATGAAAATATCAATGTAATTATGTAACTATATGGATACATTATATGCTTATAGCAAAAACCAATGCCAGTAAAATTGGAATATCTCTAGTGAAATCAATGATAAGTGAAATACATAAAACATTAAAATGATATTGACTTCAATATATGTACAAATCAGACCAAGAGTGCTCCTAGAAGCATAAATTTAAGTAGATGAGTTTATTAGCATCGAAATCAAGAGTGAGAAGACAATTAGTGCTAAAAATTGTTGAAAGCAAAGCTGATCCCTTGAAAAAATGAAAGAAGCAAATAGATAAAAGGGTTGGAAAGTTACTTCCCTATCAGTAACTGGGTTAGGTAGCATTATTTATGATTAAGCATGAAACATAAGAATCCTCTTAAAGAAGATTCAATCACTAAAAGGTATGGAGTTTCAAGAATGAGAAAAAAAAAACTTACATCGGATTCCTTGCTTTTCGCCTTGATTTTTTTACCTGGAAAATTCACATGCATGGTAAGTTTGCCAAAGTTTTATTTATGCAACAGCTTCTTTTATGACACAAGCTTTCAATGCAGAGTGGTAGTTATATGAAAAGAAAGCAGCTGGATATAAATTATTTAAAATATTAAGACAGATACTACAACAATTAGAAAATCATTCCATAATCTTTCAGTTTCCTCCATTGATTTGATTATATGCTGGCAGAATCCCATCAGAAAGCAAGCCTAATGATATATCAGTTTGACAGCATCAACCAGGCCCACTCCCACATCTAAATGAAAGACTAACTACAATACAAAGTATTAAGTCACTGGCTATTTAAAATATTAACCTAGAACTTATCGTTACTGGATCATTATATTGCTGACAATTTTACTATTTTTGTTGAACAAAGAATTTACAGAGAAAGAAGATTGCAACAGACTAAGCAAGTGAAACACGTATTACAACACAACACCAATCACATTGAACATCTGTGAAAGACAACCTCTTAAAGAAGACCTTTTGGACAACTCTTTTCCAAAGGAATCCAAAGGAGACAATCGACTAGTGAAAGTGGTAACATTTCTTTCCAACCAAACAAATGCAAATTAAAAGGATTGCAAATTCTTTTAGCCTCTTCATTGCTAAGGTTAAAGATATGATTAGGTTGTACGAAGCAGATTGAAGATTTCTTTGAAATAGATAAAGTCAATTCCGGAAAATATTTTCTAGCTGTCATTATTTACTTTGGCAACTCTAGCAACCAACTACTTGTTGACATGTTTGCTAAGTCTTTCAAGGGCCTTGTATTAATGACATTTGTAACAAGTTTGTCTCATGATACATATGTTACAACTTGAGGAGGAGTGCCATTGATATGATTTGATTATGTTAGAGATATGATTGATTACATTAAGTAGGGAGATATGATTTGATTACTATTTTCCTATCAAATCATATCATATTTCCCTATTTAATGTAATCAAATCATATCTCTAACATAATCAAACCATATTTCTAACACTCTTCCTCAAATTGATGCATATGAACCATATGTAACACGCTTGCTAAAAATGGTCAAAAGGCACAACAGTCGCCAAAAAACAAAAGTGCTCAAAAGACATGACAGTGGCCAGAAAGCAAAGGGTTATAGGACAAGGTAGCTGCCAAAAAATAAAAATGCTCAAAGGACACGACACGACAGGCAGTCAAAAAGCAAGTGTTTGCTCAAGTAGCTACCAGAAAACAAAAAATGCTCCGAGAGACAGTGACTGTGACTGCTAGGGAGCAAACAATGCTCAGAGGGCAGTGACTGTTAAAGAGAAAAAACAGCCATCACACAGCAAAGTGATGCTAGTGGATGTCGATTGCCAGCCAGGAAAAGCACACTAAAAAAAACTCGCTGGAAAAATGTCAGTGGTGAACATTTATGCCGCCTGGAAAAGGCTTGCCAGAGGAAAGTTGTCAACAGTGAATGTCATATTCGTCATGAACATTGGCAGCAGAAAAATGCACACGGTTTCTAAGAACTTTGCACCTATGAATATTGGATTCACAAGGAAAACAGATTTGATTCCTTTCTCGTTAAGCTCCTGATACCATGTTCAAAAGGATTAGTAACAAAAATAGGTCACAGAAAATTGTACTGCTCTATCTAATACCATGTTGATAAGAAAGAAACTAAGAATAACAATAAATTTTGAGTGTTGAGTACACACGAGTAATTGTAATTTATAATGAAGAAGAGATACAATACAATAATAAGGAAAAAAATCAATATCTAATAATGAGAAATGTTTTCCCTATCAAATTATATCATATCTTCCTATTTAATGTAATCAAATCATATCTCTAACAGAAAACAAATTTAAAGAGCTATCGACATTTGAAAAGGTTTTCATCATTAGAAGATACGTAGGAAAAAGGAATAATACTCACCACCAGGATTTTTGTCCTTGGTCTTTCTTCCCCTTTTCTTGGGTCCTTCATCCTACAACAATAGCCAATAACTCAGCATGCACCCCATTCCAATATGAAAAGCTTATAACCAATTAAGGAAGACTCTTATTCCCACTTGAAGAGAAAGATATTCAGGAAATTTAGAAAAAGAAAATTCAACCAGATCAATTTTTCTTTTTGAACCAGCAGGCTGCAACTTCTGGCCAGAAGCTGAAAAACATTAATAATTTTTGTTACTCAATATTCATAATATTGCCTGTGATAATGTAAACGAAACTAGGAAAGTAAAACCTTTTGATGATGGAGATTTCCTTGAACTTCTTGTAGTCTTCTGAAAAGTAAGATTTTTGTAAGATAATCAATTTGACCAATGGTGAGCCATACCAGGCAATATGTATATGATTCAGAAGACTTCGTAGATTTAAACAACCTTGAACCATTTTTCTGTTCTTAGAAAGGTTTAATCAAAGAGATCAAACAAATAATAATAGCTCAGTGCATGAAAGATATTATTTTGCATAATCACAACCATTTCATAAGTGGTGCATTACAAATTTATGCCAGAAAGTGAACTGGCAATACTTCTGGTTCTGGTTCAACCATTTAAATTGGCTGGAACTGGATGAAGCACCATAGAAATAATCCTCATGCAACAATATATATATACACGTGTGTGTGTGTGTGTGTGTATACCGGATGGTTTAGCCACTCAAAGCTCATTTCTTTAAATACTTCCATCTAGCACATCTTGAATGCAGAGCAAACACCTTTTTTATCCAAGAAAATCTAAATACAAACAGGTTGTAAATCTGTTAGTTCAACCAGTTATTATTGACAGGTTTTGATCAGTTCAAAGTGGGCCCAATCTTGAACTTAGTTAACCATAACTGACCAGATGTTGGCTTCACAATCAAACTGGTCCAAACATTCTGTCCAGACTTGACTTAAAACAAATAAGCAGGAAAACAACCCCCACCAGCTCCCACTTAGAAGCACTGCGCACTGATACTTATATCATTATACAACATGAGCTATGAGTCCAAATATTCTAAAAATGGAAAGGTACCAGTTTGTACTGATACATGTTTGACCTTCCTAGTTTCGTATCGTACCGAACAAGTGTCCTCCAATTCCCTATCACAATTTTAGAAATTTACACATGTTTGACATTCCTATCTAACGATTATCCTCCAATTTTCTATTATGTATTTAGAAATTTACTCACTGATACATTTGGAATACAAATCTAATACTTTAAATATGAACAAAATTATGTATAGATCTATCTTTTCCTCTATACCCTTAAAGCTATATTAAATATTAAACAATTATATAGATCCAGGACTTCATTTGAAAAGGACTAATATTTGGTGGCATTCTATCATGGGTTGGAAAAATATATAAATAATTCTTCAACATATTAAAAGGAAGGAGATATTCTTATACACCAAAGTAAACACATCTAACTATTAGTTCTTTTGTTGTGATTAATATAGGTGTAAGTAGGTTGCATCCAACTAAAGAAGCCGCACAACCCAATTACACTTTTGTGACATATGTTGGGTTTTATTTAGTACAGCCAGTTAGAATTGGGAAGGCAACAGGTTCACGAATTTCAAACTCAGTGAGCTCGACCGAACCTGACTACATAATAAATATATAATAAAAAATATTATTCATCTAATAATTTTATATTTTATTATGAGTATTATTTCTGCATGTATTAGTAGTAGTGTGGTGTGACCTTATAAGTTATAATTAACATTGAAAATATTTACTTTGACACATTTTTAAATAAATGATTTTTTTTTAAATTACTTAACCCAATGACCCAACCCAATCTTAGGTTGCTAAATGATAAAGTTAAACTCGACCCAACCTAGGCCAATTACACCAAAATGATTAATATTAGTTTTTTTGTTAATTGAGTTTGAGACTATCACTAATCAATAGTCACCAATAAATGAGAAATGGCCAATATCTCTTTACAAATATTGTGCATTCATGTAAAGTGCTTTTTTTTACATTTAATATTCATGTTAATGTGTATAGCCCATATCTTATTTTGATTTTTTTATCAATTTCTTGTATTCCTCTCCGTCATATGAAGCATATGAGGTTCATAGTTATAAAGATGAACTTGACAAATTTCAGTGTTTGGTGGGAAATTTACTCTGCACTAAAGATTTAAGAATTACTGGCAATACATCAACACCAGGGTTTTAAATGCAGTCTATAGCACCACTATAGTGGTGTGGAGCAGAGCAGTCTATTTCTGAGAGTTTATTTTCCAAAAATGAAATCTATAGATGTAATGATAGTGAAAATGATAAAGAAGACTTGGATTTAGAAGATGATGATGATGGTTGATGATTCCTATCTAGGAAACCATGTATTTGACTTTTGTTAGTATTTTTACTTGTATGTTTTGTTTAAAACACCTATGACTTTTTATTGTTAATTATAAATATCATTACTTTTGAATAAGTTCCCATTGTTAAGAATATATGTGTATAATAATATGCAGTATATTAACTATGTGCAAAATTTCAAGTGGCTATCTGACTGCACACGATCTCGCTAGTGCTTTTGGAGTTGGCTCCTACGTGATGCTATACGGGATTTAAAACATTGATGAAAACATAAATATACATGAATAGTTTACAGCTCTACTCATTGAAATTGCAAACAGCAAACATCAACAAAATCAAGCAATGAAGATACATATAAGCCATTTTTTTCTCCCTGGTTAATATAAATGAAAACTTAGCTACATAAACAAGACAAGACTCAAATATTATCATCAGTTCATATTGCATGCATTTATATTAATCTCAGTCCCACGGATATCTATACCCAGAATAATTACAATGTCCCAATATAGTAGGTACATCCTTGAATCTTCTAAAATTAACAGACAGTAAAACAATATCAAAAGGAGAAGGCTTTTGATGAATGTTGGACCCGATGACTAGCAAGAGATCAAGACAACCTATCACATAGTTGCTTAGAGATAGAGTAAACATACAACTTCGAAGTATCATCACACATCTTATATGCTATTTTATCATAACTTTATTATGTATATATTATGAAATAAGAGGAACCTAATATTGACATGTTGTAAGGTACTGGTAAAGCTAGGTATAGGTGAAGAAAGAAAAAGAGTGCAAGAAAGTAACTTAATATTGAAATGTTGTAAGGTACTGGTACAGCTAGGTACGGATGAAGAGAAAGAATTCAAGAAAGTGTGAATCTTTGCTCTGACACCCTTGGAGAGAATTCCTTTAGAGGAAAGTATAACCTATGTAGCATGTATACTGAACATACACCAAACATGACACAGATGAAGATATATATATATATATATATATATATATATATATATATAAAAAAAAAATATATATATAAAAAAAAATATATATA
>Ga0123342_1000872_pt1 | contig 49878 bp, 26 predicted proteins | sample Turbeawhitnodule_FD_89960 | JGI IMG/M metagenome (GOLD analysis project Ga0123342, IMG submission 89960) | Root nodule microbial communities of legume samples collected from Mexico - Turtle bean Mexico white nodule | ecosystem: Host-associated > Plants > Roots > Nodule | place: Mexico: Nepantla...
ATACACAGTAAGCAAAAGCACAATCCAAAAACAAATGTTGTGTGGATTCAACGTGCAAGTTACAGAATACACACAGAGGTGAATTCACCACTAATCCCCGTACCACAAGATTCTGATAAGTCGAAATTCTGTCCAGCAAGATTCTCCAGACCGTGGTTAACACTTTTGGGACAACTTTGATCCTCCATAACAGACTAAAAACAGCATTACTCGGTTCAGAAACCTGATTGGCATGAGCCCCACTTTGTTTCCAAGTTTCCATGCTTCATGGCATTTTGTGTATGGATTATTCTTCTTGGCCATCACATAATATGGAAACAGTTGAAAAAATTGTCTTGCAAATGATAGAAGTTTGTGTTGGATCACGTTCAGTATTATTTTCATTTAATAGCTTATTTTTCTTCCTGCTAGATACTAAAAAGGATATGCCCTGTTCAATCAGCAGCATGAAACTCCTCTTGTTTTAAGTGCTAGTATAACCCTGTGATTTTTAAGATAAGGGTATTCTTGCATCATTTTATTAAATGAATTTAGTATCAGGTGTAACTTCAATTTCACATGTCAAATCTTGGTCGGGGAAATGAAAAATTGGTAGCTTAAAACTGCCAAGAAATTGATTCCACTTTTGAAACAAAGAATGAATCACTTTAACTTTTCATTGCAGAAATTTTTATTTGGGTTCTCTTTCAAACCACAGAAAATAATTTATGTGAAACTCGTGCTGTTTGATTGTTCATCTAAAATTGATCAAAAGTTTAAATTGATGCCATGGTTAGCTAAGCCTCATATATACATGTAAATCTTTCATTATTTTTTTCATCAATTCCTCATAAAGCTACTGCCAACCTATTTTTACACTCATTGTTTCTATGTCTTCTTTTTTGTATTTCATAATTCATTATTTATCATGATTTCTTATATCTGCATCTTTCTCTTTATTTTACTTTAATTGTTTGAAAACATTAAATTATATATCTTATGCAAAGTTATTGCAAACGTTAAGAGTAAAACAATATATACAAATTCAAAAAAACTCTCACAAGATATTAATGTAATTTATTTTGTATTTTCATATACCAAACATATTTTGTGAACCAACAAAATCTGCCTTGTTCATTTTTTTATATATAAAAGAAAGCTGAGAAAGAAGTTGGAGATTATGATACGTCACTTCAATGCATGCAACTTTAAAATTTCTGAAAATATTTTGTAATGTTTATTTTCTTTCCGTTATTATCATGCGAGACGACAAACTTGAAACTCCTTTCTTTTGAATGCTTATCTGTTTTCTCTTCACACCCTTTCCTTTACGGCATTACCCATCCCGTACAAATGCACTTTCTTTTTTATTTCTTTCACATCTACAGAGAGTTTAATAATTATTATATTATTATTTAAAAATTATATCGATTTTGCATGCGGGGAGTCTAGAAATCAAAAATTCAAGGCACTTGGAAATATTCAATGAGGTAAAATCTAAAATGAAGAAAGGTCTAGGAAAAAAAGTTAAGATACTTAATTATTCAACAGTTATAATTTGCCAATTCTAGAATATAGAAATAAAAAGAAAAAAATCTGCACACCCTTATCTTCTTGAACTTAGGAAACATTTCTTGCAATAATAATAATAATAATAATAATAATATTATGAGAAGAGTAAATGTCTGTATTTTATTTATTTTTCTGTGTGCCCTCTTAAAAATGAAGGGAGCAGAAGGGTGAGAGTAAAAATTTAGCCTGTTTTTATTACCTTAACTAGCTGAATCATCAATGTTCAACAGATAAAGTATTTTCCAGAATTTTATATTAGAAGTATGTTACTAATCAAATAACCAAAACATTCTACAATAGCAGTTAGAGATAATGTTTATATCATACCTACTATATATTTGACACTGTTGACCCATTATGGTTCTGGAATTGGGCACAGAGGCTTCTGCACATTCATCTACAACACTGTTCAAGCAATAATGTAGTAACCACCTGTTTCATGGGACTGAAAAGAATTCATAAAATGGCTTCCACCTCAACTTTTTACTTGTTTAACAGCACCAGCTTCCTAAAAAATAAAACAAAAAATTAATTTATTTTATTTTAGAGTAACTGCACTTAACATCCAATAAAATTATATAACTAGTTAATATCTACTATTTTCGTTTTTATATGATTGTAAAACATTGTTCTTTTCTAATACCTATATTATCGTAAAAAGTAATTTATAAAACTATATTGATAGTTATATTGACGTAATTAAAAGATAATATCTTATTGAAAATAATCAGTAACTTTTTTAAAATAATTAATTATCAGAAAATTTAATAGATATATTATAACTAATGGAATAACTAAGAAGAAAAATAAATAAAAAATATTAAACACGAGAAAAAAAAAATAGAAAACTTCCGAACTCCTATATCCACGTGCGTATTATTAATTTATGAAAAATATTCGTAACATATTATGTAACACACTTTTAATTATTGATTAAAATTTATTAAAAATCATAATATATTATGAAAATATATCTTATTAATTTTTTAAATAAAAAATTAAAAATCCATTTCTTTTCGTTTTCTGTGTTTTTTTCACTTCTTTTCAACTACCATTCATTCCCTGCAATGCACCAACTACTTTTTTTTTTATTCTTTTACTTTTCATATTATGCGTTTTTACTGCACAATTTGTTATCTTAATTTTTACTGCTATTTTTAATGGAGTTTTTCTTCTTCTAATTATTAATTTTAGAACCATTATTTCAGAAATTCAACTCCTTTATAGTAAAATTATATTTTATTTGTTATGATTAATCGTCTATTAACTCATACACATAAATAATTATGCATTTTTACGTTATCAGGTCAATCAAACTGCTGTATATGTTTATTAAGGGCGTTTAAATTTCAACGGAATGTTAAATTTAGTGAGATAAATTTCATATTACATGCCAGATAAATTATTTACCCGTACAATATTAAATATTATAGAATCTTATTAAAGAAAAGTCACCTGAAATAGGGGTAGTATAACTTTAAAAAAATTAAGTCAACGCTACTTCATAATCTGACTTATAATTTAATTGCCATAAACCAAGTGATTGAAATCACCAGACGCATGATTGCCATGTGCTTATAATTAGATATTAGCCATTATTTCAACTAAATTAAAAAAAGTAATATCTAAAAATATAAATATAATTAATTAAATTAACAATTATTTATTATTTTAGTATTTAACATTGAGCATTTATCAAATTCATATTTGAAGTTGAGAATTATAAGAATTTCAGTTATTTATGTGAATTCGTGTTAGTAATTATATCATGTTATCTCTCTATCTCAGAAACTCAGAAGATAAATTTTGTGAAGTTAAATGTAAAATTTCAAAAGTTGCATTACTACATTATAATCACTTTTTTTTTATTTCTATTATTCACTTAGATAAGATTTCACACCGACGTTTAGCACGTAACTAAACACACGTCTCAACAGTTTTTGCACTTCACACGTGTGTATTGCCAGCTGGACGCAGACTTCAAAGTAAGGACCACTTTACACGTGGCGGTTTTTATCCAAGTCATCTTCTTTTAAAGTAAGGATCAGTTTGGTTTACCTTCGATCACAAAAATACCCGTTTCATATACATTTTAAGAAAAAATTAAAATTTACTTTATTTGAAGATAAATAATATTATATTTAAAATATAAATGAATATATTCTTAAAACTTTCAAAATTAATTTTGTTCATAAAAAAATACAGTTATTTACTTTTGTTAAAACTAGTTAAAATAGCTCTAAAAAATAATACATACACTAAAGTTAATGTGTAATGTAATTTTGTTTGTCATAAAAAATATTACCATTTATATTTAATTTATATAATATATATTTTTAAATTACTTTTAAATATAATTATTTCTTTTATATAATATGTGTGTGTTACTTTTTTTCAACCATTTTATGTAATTTTTATTTTTCAAAATATCTCATACATTATAGTTTTTCTCACAATTACTCTATTTAGTATTTAATAATGATTCCAATTATTTTGAATTTTTTTTTAAAATAAAACATAAAAACACCTATATTTTCGCTAATCTTCACGCGCTGTTGTGGTCTAAAATATTAAATTATGTTTAGTTTATTTTTTAGTTGAAATTATTTTTAAAATGATAAATAAAATAAAACATATTATTATTCTTTATATTTTTTTTAAAACATGGTATTTTTAAAAAAATAAAAGACATACTATTATTCTTAAAAATGATAGTATATTAACATATTTTTAGAATTTCGTACATATTCAAAATTTACCCAATCACAACGGTCGCAATGTCTGTCCTAAAATCAATCTTGACCGTTGGATGGAAAAACATGTTCGAGCTTTATGCCACGTTGCTCGAAGCACAAACTCCCTTTCTCCGTTGACAGTGTAAAATAATGCCTTTTACAGAGAGAATCTTCATCTTCGAGACAGCGAGGCTGACACATTATCTTCCATTTGCAGGGAGAGAGAACGGTTGAAACAATCAAGTTTGATTTTTGAATTGTGGGTGTGAACATTGAAGTGAATACTTCTATACTGCACTTGGTAGTTAAGCTTGATTACTTTCTCAGGCTGAGCTGGTATTTTTTTTTTTTCTCTTGATTTTACTTTGAATTTTTCAGATTTTATTGTAACCATTGACTCTTGGTGGAAAGATTCTTCTGATTTCTTCACTTATATTATATTATTATTAAATGAGATTTCGAGTGTTTTGTGTCCGTTTCTCAATTATGAAGCAGAAACCGTTTCTGGATGTTTCTGATTCTGAGGAAACTTCTTCTGGTTTGTAGTGTTGTGTCATTTGAGCATGAATACATACGCGTTTTTGTTGAAGATCAAAGTTTGTCTTGATTGCTCTAAGCATTACCTTTAAATGACTCAATGTTGTTGAGAGTTGTCAAAGCAAAGTCTTGCCATTTCTATGCCACTACTTTAGTGTGTGTCTTTGTCAGAGATATAGAGTGTGTGGTTGCTTTGTGAAGTTTGAAGATTAAGACACAGCAATTTGCTTTCTCAGTTATCCATTCTTAAAAGGTCGGTGGGTTGGTTCTGTAATTTTTTTTATATTTTTAATTTTGTTTCTGGGTTGTTGCTTTGATTTGATCCTCCTTCTGGAAAGAAAAGTAGTGTTTTGTTGTTCTTTTTTGTGGTTTTGCTTCTGGAAAAATTAGATTTTGTCCTTCTGTACGTAGATATCACCAATCAGATCATGGAACACGGGGACTGTAATTGTTTTGGGTTTTACAGAAACATTGAGGATTGGAGAACAAGGCTTTTGTGCATCATCCAATGTCTCTCTCAAGAGGATAAACTCTTGGAATATTAAGCAAATCATCTTAATTTGAGGTATATTTCATATTCATATATTACTTTTAAATACTTTTTTTCTGGTGATGGTTCATTGTACGAACTAGCGTGTATACAACTGTAGACAGGGACTTGTGTCTTCCCTTCAAAGGAAAGCCTCTCCCTTTCTCATACCAGTAGCCTCATTTATGAGGAGAAAGAAGGGAAAACACACAGCTAGGAAAGACTTCTACTTTTCTCAAACCACTGATAAGGGTCAGTGTCTAACTGATTAACCTCACTTTTCTCTCTAGATTCATCTTTGACACACTCTAAAACAAATATTTTCTATCATGGTTCAAAAGTAAAGTTGGGGTTTTGTTTCTTATTGACCAATATACCCCTAGAAAGGATACAATATTACATCTGTGCCATGTGTTAGGTGTGTCTTTTGGAAGGGTACTCTTGGATTTGTGTCTAAAATATCTGCCGACGGCTTTTTTTTTGTTTGCCATCAAAAGTATTTTCCTTCACTTTCATCAACCATACTATTTCATCTACCATGGTTTAGTTGTAGAATATCAATAATGTTTAATTTACAACAAATTTATTAAGTGCTTATGGTTTTCCGAGGGCATTGAATTGGCAAAGTGAGAGAAAAGACTTGTGGGGCATGTTTTGGTACTTCAGTTTTGTTGGTCGAGTCATGCTTTCAGTAAACAAGCTTTGTGTGTGCTCATATGAGATTCTCGAAGTTGTTGGGGGTATTGGGGTGGTTGTTTTTTTGTGCCTCAGAGTTTTCTATTGGAGTCTTAATTTATAATTTACGGATTATATGATTGCAACTGCTCCACCACAGCCTTTTATTTTCTATGCCTGATATCGTTTTTCTATTTTACCAATTGGCATCTGGGGCATTTCTTTGAAGGCTTCGTTTTCTTGTTTTCCATTTGTGGCAGCTAATCATCAGTTCTGCGCCTACCGAACCAAAACCATGGTGGAAGATGGTGATGCAGTTGATGCACGGTCCACAGAAGAGTGGTTGTTGCATGCACAGGAACTTGTTCCCGTTGTTCTTGAGAAGGCAAGAGAGGTTAAGGGATTTGCTGGTAGATGGAAGATGATCATTGCAAAATTGGAACAGATCCCCTCAAGATTATCAGATTTGTCAAGCCATCCGTGCTTCTCAAAAAATGCTCTGTGCAAGGAGCAGTTGCAGGCTGTGTCGAAGACACTAGGGGAAGCGATTGAATTAGCTGAGTTGTGTATGAAGGAGAAGTATGAGGGTAAGCTTCGGATGCAGAGTGATCTAGATGCATTGACTGGGAAGCTTGATTTGAATTTGCGGGATTGTGGGCTTTTGATCAAAACTGGTGTGCTGGGTGAGGCTACTTTACCATTGGCTGTGTCTAGTTCTGTGGCAGAATCAGATGTTGCAGCACACAACATAAGGGAATTGCTGGCGCGCCTTCAGATTGGCCACTTGGAAGCGAAGCACCAAGCTCTAGACAGCGTTGTTGAGGCCATGAAGGAAGATGAGAAGAGTGTTTTAGCTGCTCTTGGTCGGAGCAACATTGCTGCTTTGGTTCAATTGCTTACAGCTACCTCTCCCAGAATAAGAGAGAAAACAGTTACTGTTATATGCTCGCTTGCGGAATCTGGTAGTTGCGAAAATTGGCTAGTTTCCGAGGGAGTTCTGCCACCTCTTATAAGGCTTGTTGAATCTGGCAGTGCAGTGGGGAAGGAGAAGGCCACAATATCCCTTCAGAGGTTGTCTATGTCAGCTGAAACAGCTCGTGAAATTGTGGGGCATGGTGGGGTTCCTCCATTGGTTGAACTTTGTCAAATTGGTGACTCTGTGTCACAGGCTGCAGCTGCTTGTACTCTGAAGAACATATCAGCTGTGCCTGAGGTGAGACAAACTTTGTCTGAAGAAGGGATTGTGAGGATCATGATCAATCTGCTTAACTGTGGAATTCTATTAGGTTCCAAAGAGCATGCTGCAGAATGTTTGCAGAATCTCACTGCAAGCAATGAGAATCTAAGGAGGAGTGTCATATCAGAAGGTGGAGTCAGGAGTCTTCTGGCTTATCTTGATGGTCCACTTCCTCAAGAATCCGCTGTTGGAGCATTGAGAAATTTGGTCGGATCGGTCCCAGAGGAATCCTTGGTCTCTCTTGGTTTGGTCCCCCGATTGGTTCATGTGTTGAAGTCCGGATCCTTAGGTGCTCAGCAAGCCGCCGTAGCCGCAATATGCCGAGTTTGCAGCTCCACAGACATGAAGAAAATGGTTGGTGAAGCTGGTTGCATCCCTCTCCTTGTGAAAATGCTTGAGGCCAAGTCAAACAGTGCTAGAGAGGTTGCTGCTCAAGCAATCGCAAGCCTGATTGTTGTGTCTCAGAATAGGAGAGAAGTTAAGAAGGATGATAAAAGTGTGCCAAACTTGGTTCAGTTGCTTGATCCAAGTCCTCAGAACACTGCAAAAAAATATGCAGTCACTTGCCTTGGATCACTTTCTTCAAGTAAGAAATGTAAGAAGCTAATGATCTCGTATGGGGCAATTGGGTATCTGAAGAAACTTACTGAGATGGACATTCCAGGAGCTAAAAAGCTACACGAACGGTTGGAAAGAGGAAAATTAAGAAGTTTGTTTAGCAAGAAATAGTGGAAAAATTTGTTAATTTCCTTTTTTGTACCAAGAAGCAAAATGCTAAGTTGCAAACTTGAATGAAACAAGTTTGCTAATCTATGTATTATAATCAGTGTTAGTTTATATTATAAATATTTAAATTTCTGTACACACTCCTTTTTTCTGAAATTCTTACTGGAATCAGAATAAGTTAAATCTACCTGTTCTGCTGTAATTTATACTATTTAATCAGTGTGAAAATTTCAAACTCAAGATGATTCTCTTCTGTCTTCATGCAGTGATTTTTAAATTTTTTTTGTAATTTATCGGCTTTGTGAATCTGTATAATGATTGTAATCAATGTTAAGCTTTTGTCTCCTCTGCTGCGTGGATGTGTTTTGTTCTAAATTTAGGTTCTTGAAGACTCTGATTATTCCCTTTCGATGCTAGCATGTGAAAAAGTTAAAACTTCTGTGAGATTCTTTAACCCTGCAGTGGATTTTTCTTTTTCCTTGTGCATTTTGTCAATGAGAAGTAAGGGTTCTACAAAAAAAACTTTAAAAAGTACAAAATGCATAAGAGGAATTGATTATGGGATCTGAATAAGCAAGGAATATAAAAAAGAAAGAAAAGTAAGTGACTATGATGAGATAATGTAATATTTGTAATGGTTTTTCTTTTTCCTTTTCCATTTTGGATTAGTGGTGCTTTTAGTTCTGGAAAAAGTTTTGAATTTGATTTTAGTTTCTGTCTTTTTAAAACTTTTGTTTTAATTCTATATTTTAAAAACATCTAAACTTTGATCTTTGTAAGAAAGTAAATTAAAATAAAATACAGAATTAAAAATATTGATTTCAATAGTTAAAAGTTAAAATCAAAATTTAAAAATATATACAACAGTCCTTTACTCTTACCTTCCAGTTTTATATTATTTTATGCAATCACCTTCCAGCACTTAGTATTTTATAATTTTGACTTGTTGTTCAGCTCAGATTCCTTTGCATGAAAGAAAAAATTTATCTTGGTTCTTATTTTAAAAATATATTATATTGTTACTATAAATAATAACACAGTTTCATTTTAACCTTATTTTATTTCCAACATAAATACATAAAATATAAAAATAATAAAAATGTGTTTGCTATTCCTTACAAGCAATCCTTAAAATAAAAACTAAACAAAAAAAATTGATAAAAAATATATAAATCAAGGATCCTTAAGTTTTTTGTTTTTTTCCTGTGGGACCATGATTTATTTAATAGTGATGAAATTATTTTGAGTGTTGTGAAAGAAAGCTCTCCTGTGTGAAAAGTTATTAGGGTGGACAACTATAAAAGATATTTCAAAGAAGGAATATTCAAAGGGAATAATGGTAAATATACAAATTAAAATAAAAAAACCAGCATTGCAATTATATGTATTATTTGGTAACTTGAGAGTATGAAGTCATCACATATATCTATCTATCTATATACATATATATATATATAATAATTTTACTAAAATAAAATATTACAATATTTTATAAAAATAAATAAGACTTCTTAAAAAATATAATATAAAGATAAAAGAAATCTACATTTTTATTTCACCATATGCATTTTTATATTTTGAAAATTTTCTATATTTTTTTCATTGTTAATATAAAAAAAATCTTTCTTTATGTATATAACCAAATAATTGTTCAACCATTTATGTTTGATATCATTGTGTAATGAATGTATGACCCATATTTGTAATGTCAAAATCTTACTCCATACAAGATAATAATACTTCATTCAATAAAGTATGTCAAATATCATATTTCATTATGTAACTTTTCTTTGGATTTTCTAACTAATGTCATAACTTTAACAATATCTTGATCACTTCTTTATAGTGATTTGTGCCAACTCATTGGTGATTCCAATATTTTTCTTATCAAATGCGAGTTAAAGATAATTTTTTATAAAAAAAATCTTAGTTTTCAATCGATGACATGCTTTAGCATGTTACTGTAAACTTATGCCATCTTTTTCAATAAATTTAAGAAAAAATAATCACTAAAATAAACAAAGAGATGAAGCTAAATAATTTACCATATTGTGATTTTCATTTTGTATCTTTAGTTCATTTCAATGTAGTTTATTTATTTAATCTAAAAGTACTATAAATTTATTCACTCTTTAATGCTTTAGTAACTTTTAAAAACTTAATTTTCTCTAAGAATCTGTAAGGACCGAGAAAATAGTCTTAGAGTATAAATGGTACCATTAAAATGACACCTGAATATTTTATTATTAAAGTGAAAAAGCTATATAAATAGAAAATTAGTTATTCAGGTTTCATTTTAAAAGAACCATTATCTCTCTAGAAGTTTCATTTTCCTTTTCTCTCCCTTCACTCTAAGATTCTGACGATCGGAGTCCACCATTAGACTTCTGGCAGCGAGATCTACAAGACTGCCCGATCAGAATCTCTTTGATAGAGTAAGTTCATTTTTGTTCCCTTTTCCTTTCCTCTCCCTTCTATCTAAGATTCTGATTTCTTCGCTCATCAGTTTGACGATCGGAGTCTGTCATTGGACTCCTGGCAGTGAACTCTACGAGATTGCCTGATCAGAATCTTAGATAGAGTAAGTTCATTTTTGGCTCATTTTCTGAGTTAGTTTTGATCTGGTTAGGGTGTCTTTAGTTTAAGTTTGCATGTGAGGTTTTTAACTTCAGAATTAGTCTCTGTTAGATCAGGGTCCTAGTGATATAGTTAGATTTGTGATCAGGACTTTGTGGTGCAGGTTAGATTATCCTTAAGCTTTTGGTGGGTTGGAGCTCTTAGTGAGCATCTGCTCAAGTCCAGGTAAGGGAAGCTAGTCTTATTCTTTTAATGAGATGTTTGATGAGAAGTGGTGGTTTGATTTTAAATGATGATTGATTTAAAGAGCATATATTTGGAATTAATTATGTATTTAAGTAAAGTTTGAGATATATTTGGATTGTTTAAAAAGTTTAAATATGATGTGATTGAGTGGTGCATTTATATGTTAAATGATGTATGTAATGAGGCTAAAGTGTGATCAAGACATAGTATTTTCAGGAAAGAAAATACCGTGTTGAGATTGTTATTAGGGTGTATTGATTTGTGAGTGTCCTATGAATGAGACGATCTTGACTCTACTGATATAGTGGAATCACATAGATGAAGTTATTCAGTTGGTGAGAGTCGAAGGAGGTTCATTTGGCTGAGTCTGAGGTTTGAAAGAACTGATCAGAGCAGATCAAATGGATTTACCCTATCATATGAAGATGATGAGATATTGAGATAATTATGCGCATGGCTGTGTGGGTTTCATAGCAGTAGTATGACAGGTGCAGGTCTCTGGATGCTAATTTCAATACACGAGTCTTCCAGAAGTAGAGTCAAGTGTTTGAGTATGTGAGTGAGTAGAAATCTGACAGGAGTAATGTGGATGATGAACGTGATAGACACTTGATGGTTATGTGAAATGTTTGAAAAATTGCATGAGAATTTATGAATTTTGTGTATCAATTTGAAATTTAAATTATATAGAAAATTTTGTTATAGCTAGCTTACCCTGTTATTTTTTTTTTGTGTTTGTTTCTTTATCTGTGATAATCGTGTTGTACACGGGAGCAGATGAGACTGCAGGTAATAGAGCTCCTAAGTAAGCAGCGGGATGATGTGAAAATTTTAATTTGAATGCTCTGTTTGTTTTTAAAACTTTTGATGTATATATTAAAATCTCTATGAAGAGGGATATTTTTTTTAGATACAATTATAAGATAGTTATATATGTTCATATGTTAAGTAGATAGTGTTTGTTTTACTTTTATTTTATTATATATGGGTAAAATTTTGGAATGTTACAAAATCCATCACCATGAAGGCACAACAAAATTATATAGATTGTTAACCAAATTCAAAAAACATTTTAACTTTTGTTTGCGATTGCCGTAAGTGATCGTGGAAGTCGATAAAGTAATGACTATAACATCCTAAATATTAATTATAACATAACTAGTTATAGATTTACATGTTAGTCAACATTTTATATCTTTATAATATATTATAAAAATATATAAATTTTGTACAGTAAAATACATTTTTATTTAAGATTATTAAAACTAAGTTCTTAATAAATTAATATTTTAGAAAAGATTTTCCAAAATTTTCTTAGACAATTCTTACCGAATAGGTTCTACTTCTATTTGTATGGTAGGTACATATCAAAGAAAAATATACAAGTGAGTAAGGTCTTCATTAGCTTTAAATATCAAGCTTAATAAACTTAACATAGACAATAAGACATATTACTTTACCTAAAACCATAAGACTCATTGTTACTTTTTCAACAGACATATTTATGACATTGTCGAGGATCACATAAAGTAATAACTATTAAGATATGTCATATTTGTCTTAACTAATAATATGTACACATCCTTTAAACATATAAAAAAAATGTAAAAATAATAATAGAGTAAAGGTAACCTTCTTTTCCAAGTTCATTAAAAAATATTTACTTTTACTTTACTTTTATTTATGCATTCCTTTAAATTATAAAAAAAAATATGATATTTAAAATAAGGTGTAATTATCTTTCTTGTCCCTACATTTAGGGTCAATATTCAATTTACTACAGTATTATTTTTTAGATGTGCGTAAGTTAGTTCCTTTTGTTAAATTTCTACCAACAACGTTAAGTGTTGATAATGTGACATAAAGAAGAGCACACATTTATAATAAGATTTTGTGACGTGGCAATTAGAGGGTTTGAAAGATTAAACATAATGAAATTGGAAAAAAGAGATTAGGATTTGTTTAATTGCAATTTGGGATTTAGGAGATTTGAATTCTTGATTGTGGTGTAGTGTTGGCAATTTGGATTCTTGATTCTTAAGCTTAGGTATTCTTCACTTTCATGTTTGTGGTACACTGTTGGCAATTTGGATTCTTGAATTCAAAAGGCAACTTGAAGATCATCTTAGGATTCATCTTAAATTCAAAAGCCTACTTGAAGGTCCAAAAGACAAAGATCATTATGCAGCAAAACCAAAGACATATTGCAGCAAAACCAAAGACAGATTGCAGCAAAATCAAAGGCAAGGATTGCAAGTTCTCATATGGGTCTTCGTTCACAATCACCGTCGTATGCATCCAAATCCTCCTCGAAGGTGTCACACTCTTCACAAAGAAGGGCATCAAGGATTGAGGGAGAGTGGTGTTGTGCATCATCGCTAATAGTCATTCTCATGCTTCCCTTCTTCTTCAATCTCCTTTCCTCCCATTTCATTCTTCCTAAAAGTTAAAATATAAAAAAAAATCCATATAAAATAATGTCGCAATATTAGGTGTTCAAACTGCACAGTCAAAGTGTGCAAACCAATGTCACTATGTGTGTCATGTCATCAACACTTAACGTCATTGGTGTAAACTTAACAAAAGGATGTACATTTTTTAAAAATCTTAGGACCAAATTGATTTATGTAGAAATTACTGTAGTAAATTAAATATTGACAAAAAATATAGGGACAAAAAAGGTAATTATTCCTTAAATAAATAATTAGACGAGTCTCGATACCATGAGATAATAAAATAACAAAAATCTAGAGAAACACCCCTTACACTATCAATCATATGTTATTACATGAAACATAACATAAAAGAAAAAAAAAAAAGACATGAAAGATAAGATCAAACTTATATAAATAAATAAAAGAAAAGTTCCTATAAGAACCTAAGCAAAAGGATATATAAAAAATTTAGTATATTAAAGATAAACTCATTACTCAACTATAAAGATGTGTTTGTTTCCAGTGTTTTATTATTAACAAAGAATGAAAGGAACATATCATATGTGTTTGTATTTGGTTATCCGAGTGGAAATGTGAGTGTAGAAAAGCAGGAATTTACCTTTTCTCCATCCTCTCATGTCCCAAGCGATTTGCAGAGTAAGCTATAGTGAAATATATTGCCCTTAAATAATTTTTTATACACATATAAAATAACACTTTATATATTATAATAAAAAATTATATATTTATAATCAAATAAAAATAAAATAATTAATTTTAATAATATAATATAATAATAATAAAATAAACATATTTATATAATAATAATATAAATGTATTTATATAATAATAGTAAAAGAAAATAAATTAGTAATGTAAATGTAAAAACTATGAATATGAATAATAGTAATATATTTAAAATTTAAAATAGGAATAATAATAATAAAAAAAATTATAAACAATAATAATAATAAAAAATTACATATTTAATAATAATTAAAATAAATTTATTAAATAATAATATTAACAATAATAAAAGTTAATTTTAGTTTTGATTTGATTTTGTGAAAATATTTTTTATTTGTGTTCATATCAAAACTGTATTTTATAATTATAATTAATATAAATTCTATAATTAATATAATATTATAACTAATATGCATATTATAACATTTTGAGTAACTATATTATTGGTGTAAAATATTTATTATAATTTTTTTTCACTAATACTCAAATAAGCTTTTAAAAGAAAAAGAATTATTTTTATCAATAAGATAAAAGTTAATTGAAACAGAAACCATTTATAGAAGCTATTTAGTACTTAGAAGCTTTTCAAAAGTTTGTTTTTTAATATGTGTATTAATTAATTTTAATTTATGAGAAAATTATTTTGGTAAAGTAATCATACGTTTTAAAAGTGATATGGTAGGAAATGAAGAAATGTGATTAATTTATTAACATTCTTGTTCGTTTATCAGCGATCCACAATCCACGGTGTAACCATTATCATCTCCATTCAAAACAAATTTATTTGTTTATTTTGTAAAAAGATAAGCTTTTACGTCACGGCATAGTGGAGGCTGTTGGGGTGCGTGTGGCAAGAACCAAAGCGACCCAGTTGTGTTGAATCTCTTCACGATACTGATCCAATCCAAGCCCAATCAAACGGAGTTAAGAACTTTCAACGCGTGGCACGTTGACATTGGAATCATCGAACGGTGTTAGATTAACATTTCCATTTGTTTGGTTGCTCCGAAAAGAGAGGACCAAACAAGCCCTTATCACAACTCTATCTACCGTAGTACAGGCCCAAACCAAAAAGCTTCCCCTCTCAATTCCGATTCCCCAGCACAATTCCCATCCCCAAACAACCTTGGTTTGGTACTCTTCTCTCTCTCTCTCTCTCACACACACACACACACACTATTGTGTCTTTTTATTCGTTTAATCAGTGTTGGGAATTCACGTGCCCCAGTTGTTTGATCCTTTGACCTTGCAGCTTGAGATACTAAAGTTGCAATCTTTGAAGGTGGGGTTTGGGAGTTTTAATTTTGGGTCAACTTAAAGGGGTGTTGATTTCATAGGGTCGTATGATTTGACTTGCTGGGTTGGCTATTTATTGTTGTTGTGAATGTTGTGTTGTTCGTAGTGTGGTTGGTTGCTTTGGAAATGATAGAAACGATGAGGGAAATCGAAGATTTGAAGATGTGGTTGTTGTTAAAACATAGGAAGGGGATTGGTGTAACTGGACTTCGGGGTAGTTTAGATGGATTGATTCTCTTCCTCCTTTATCCTATATCACGTGCCAAACATGGCGTAATTGAGTTAAGCCTTTTTGTTTTGACAACATGAATCTTAATCCTGATTAATGGAGAAACTTGGATTTGATGTTTTCCATATTTTTACCTAGATAAACCTGATGGTTGTTGTTTTGGGTGAATTCTAACTGCTAAGTACCCTGGAGACCTGGTCAATATGCAGAAGTTTGTCTTGTTTTTTTTTTTATTCTCGCAAATAAACCCTCTGTTCTCTTGGCTTTGAACTTGAAAATAATTCTTTTCAAATCCTATTCTATTGAAGCTATCTAAAGTTAGAGGTAGAGTATTCGTGCAGTCGTTCTAATTTATTCGTCATATTTGTTGGTATGGCGAAGAACAACAGATTCATAGAAAATAGTGGTTTAGTGATTCTATATAACAAAATGTGTAAATTTCCCTACCATAGAGTTTCAAAAATACCTCTTAAACCTTGCAAGATGTGATCTAAAGTAGTCACATTTGGAAGCACTAATACAATAAGTATGGAATTTTATTCTTTTCTGCTGAGCTGCCCTCACCAAATATCTTCTTATTATCACTTACCCTATTTATTTCCAAGGGTGACAGTTTAGGAGATGTCTTCTTGTTTATGAAGAACACAATTGTATTGTTTGATAGCTGACGCCACTTAGTGGAAAAAAACCTTTTGTTGTTGAGGAGGATTAGATGGTCAATTAGTGGCTGCTTGAGTGCTTTGAAAAGGTTATTGAATTGAGATTCCAATTTTGAATTGCCAACTATATTTTCTATCATTAAATTCAGGTACAATGAAAAATTACTTCAAATATATACAGATGATATATAATATTCAATGTAAATAATTTAAAGTAGAGATAGATAAAACAACTTAAGCAGAAGTCATACAAAAAAAACTATTAGTTATATCTAAGTTTGTGAAGTCTTTATTTTAGAAGAATGAATACAAAACAATTGAATAGCTAAATGAACTACATGCATTGAATGATTTTGTGACAAAGAAAGGTGAAATAATCAAATAGGATATGTTCACAAGTGTTCTTTCAAATTCCTATTCAATACACATTTAATCTCATTTTCTTTTCATGGGAATTGGTGAAAAGATAGAAACATACAAATCATTGAATTGTATAGTTGATACAAATTACATAGGTTCATTTATGTATCATAAGATACAAAATCATTTAAATTTCTTTTGGTGATACAAATAGGTTAGACAACCAATATGTATCAAACCATAAGACTCAAATAGTGAATTGTAATATTCTGATAACTATGCTCTAAACAGTATTTGTGAGAATGGATTTGTGGTTTGAGGAAATTGAGGAATATTCAAGCAAGGAACAACTAGGACTTTGGTAGGGTGGAGATTAACAAATTTGTGTTTCTTAGTATTCATTATGATAACTATAAAGCTTAACAACTTTGTTTTTAGAATGTGTATACATAAATTTTCATTCTCAATTTAGTTTTTTTTTTTTCACGATGATTTTATATAAATGAATATTTTCTAGTTTCCCAACTAAATTAACAGATCCTGATCTGATCTGATAAAGTAGTTTTTTACAGAATTGAGGGGCTGTTACTCTGTGTTTGTGAGGTGGTAGAACCTACTTCATGATTTTGTCCCCATATTTTACCTACCACTTGAGCTTTGAAGCTATTGTAGTTGAAGATTGTATGCCCCAATAGGTTAGAATTGGACCTTTACAGGTTATATACATACTATAATTTAACATTCTCAGTATACTATTGTTTAGTTCCTTTCATGGAGATTGAGAGAATGAATGAAAATGAAAAGAAAAATGATTTTATTTAGTAGTAAATTGAAATCTGATGAAATTGTGTTTGCCTTGTGTTCTTCAATTTTTAAATACAAACGGTGTTACTGTTCGATTTCATGTTTGCAAGAAGGATGAGTTTTCAAATGCACATTCATTATAGAAACTCAAACTAGACAGTATCGCATGAATGATGTCACTTAGATAAGTGGAAGGTCTACTAAATGTTCCAGCTAATTGATTATCGTGCTTCTGTGATCTTGATGAAGTATTTGTGGAGGTGCTAAATTGTAATTCTCAGAAAGATTTTCATAATTTTTAAAATTATGATAATAACTTAGTTCTTACTGTTTTAATATTAGTAGCATTTAGTTTATGAGTTGGAGTGTTTAACAAGTTAATCTGACACCTTTTTCTTTTAAAAACAAAAACTCTTTGCAAAATATTGCTGCATCAAGTGAGAGCTCTGAACGCCATCACCTCCATATTTAATATGACAATATCACTCTTTACATCACCTACTCCTTTTCCTAATTTAGTTGACATGAACTGTGGTGTCATTTTGTTATATAGCAGCAATTAGTGTAGAAGATGAGTACGTTGGATGCAACAAGGGCTGAACTTGGTCTTCTTGTTTTATATTTGGGCAAGGCTGAAACAAGAGACAAAATATGCAGGGCAATTCAGTATGGTTCCAAATTTGTGAGTAACGGGGAACCTGGTACTGCTCAGAATGTAGACAAGACAACCAGCTTGGCACGAAAGGTCTTCCGTCTCTTTAAGGTTAGGTTATTTTTAATTTCCGAGTTTTGAAACATTTTTTTTCATCTGTTCATAACTTCATATTTTCTTTTTCTCACTTAGGAAGCTTCTGTATAATGATATTTCATTCTTTTGTATAATTTTCCTTATATGTATCCCCTTTGATTGATTTGTTTAGAAAAAGACTAGAAACATGTAGTATGCATAGTTTTCTCGTTTTTTTGGGTTCCAAGGTCATAATCAGAGAAAAGGATAAATCAAACACAGTCAAATATTGTAATTTTTTTTTATAGTATTAGCCAGTTATAAAATTCGAACAGTCATTTTTGGCAAAAAAATTAGGTGTTTCAAACTATTGAGTTCATGCAATGACCAGTACTCTTCACTCTTTAATTTGCAGTTTGTCAATGACCTACATGCTTTGATAAGTCCAACACCACAGGGCACTCCCCTGCCCCTAATTCTGTTGGGAAAGGTATGAGAACTGCAAGAACATTTAATCTTTTCTCATCTTTTTTTTGGTTACTATATTATAAGTGTAACGTGCCTACTGATTTTGCTGATGACTAATTTCCATCAGGAAACTTAGTTGGCTACCTATAACAAGGTTTCTCTTCCCAACCAAGTTTTTTCATCTTTGTTTTATATTTCAGTCCAAGAATGCACTTCTCTCCACTTTCTTGTTTCTTGATCAAATTGTGTGGCTTGGCAGATCTGGAATCTACCAGGTAGGAAATAATAAAATATGTTTTCTTTGGTGTCATGTTCGTTTCTGTATTATATAGAAATCATCTAGCAGTGTGTAAGAGTTTTGCGTCTAACTACAGAATAAAGAACGCACAGATTTAATTGGCCGGATATCTCTTTTTTGTTGGCTGGGTTCCTCGGCGTGCAGTACCTTGGTTGAGGTTTGTAGCTTTACCTACCTTCATTGATTCTAACATGCGAGCATTTATGCCCTCAAGTTTCTTCACTGTTTACCCTTGTAATATGTTTTACTTTGATCAGCTTGGGGAGCTTGGAAGACTCTCTGCATCAATGAAGAAATTAGAGAAAGAACTCAAGAACAAGAATAAATATGATGTATGTTGTCCATGCACGTGTCCAAATTCTTCAAACTTTCTGTTTTTTGTTTTACTTTTGGACCGTGATTGCGTTACTTTTCTGAGTATTTAATTACTTATGTCTGCAGGATGAGCAATACCGTGGCAAACTAAACAAGTCAAATGAGAGGACTCTATCACTTATCAAAGCAGGAATTGATATGGTAGTAGCAGTTGGACTGCTTCAACTGGCACCCAAGACTGTTACTCCACGTGTTACTGGGGCATTTGGATTTGTATCATCTCTAATATCTTGCTATCAGGTACTTGCTAGTATAATTGTAGCATGCTTCTTCCTCTGTGCTTCTATTTTCCGTCCCTAAAACCTTGTATCCATGATCTATATGTCCGCACAAACAATAACCTTTTTGCAACTATTGACCAAGAGCCAAAAATTGCAGACAAAATGAGTTCTTGATAACTTTTTCTCAAAGACAGTAGAACCACATTAGCAACGCTTCAAATTAAGTTTTGTAATAGTTGTGTCTGTTGATCGTTTGAAGGTTATGGTTTTTCTTTCCTGGGTTCTTAACATTCTTAGGAGTAGCAGTTTCACTAACAAGAATTTCTGGTTTCTGCAATGCAGCTGCTTCCTGCTCCGGCCAAATCCAAAACTTCGTGAAGTATGGGGAATAATAGAATGGTTCTGATGAGGTCTCATTGTAGTCAAATAATTATATGAATTGGTCAGAAAGTGTTAGTTGGTGAGACCAATTTTCATCAGTCACAATTGCTCCCAAAAACTGCTGTGTAGGGTATCTATGCAATGCAACAATAATATGTTGCTCCATAATTACATACATATTTGTCAGCCAAAAGACATCCAACAGCAAATTATTTCACCCCTTCCCTTCAATGTTTTATTGTGTTGTCAAAACGGTTCTTCAGATAACATCAAATTGGTCTTTGAAGGAGAAAATGAATGCGATGAATTTCTCAATAAAAGGACTCATTTGATGTTTATAAAAGGTTAATTGTGGTGTTCTGTGTTGAACAGATGAATGAATGGTCAGTGAAATGGGGTTGGTGTCAAGACACTTTTGAATTGGATTAGATCAATCTAAAAATATATACAAACGAAACTTACTTTGGGGGAAAGTTTTTCCACGTCTCAGCACCAGAAAAATTCTAAAATAACCATTCTTTTAATATCTCTCAAATCTACACATTACATTATATCAAATCATTCTAAAAAACCAATTCAAATTAATATATATAATTTTAGAGTATTTTTTTTATCATAATTATTTTATAATATTATTATTATTATTTTAGTTTAAATATGATACATAAAATTAATTTCTTTCATTATTTATAAAATTTATTTATACTAATAAATATTAATTCTTTTTCAAAATTCACGTGCATAGTACAAATTCAAAGACTATATGAATGTAGTCTAAATAAGAACACAAACAAATATCAATGTAATCTAAATAACAACACAAAAACTTGTTAAGTGTTGCATATTTTTTACTTTCTATATTTATTCTGATTTTTTATTTAAGAGACCAATTACAAGTACTTCTATTGTCTACTTTGATGTAATGGAAGCTTATTCAATGATAACAAAATGCAATCAAAATTATTTATTACTGTTTTCTAATTTTTTTTATCAAACAAAATTTATATAATAAATATAGTATATTTTTAAAATAAATTCCGTTGCACCAGTAAAATTACTAGTAACTTGTTAATTTTCAGCTTGTCAAGAAATAGATTTGAAAATTAGATCGGATTGAACAAATTAACTAGTTAAATAGAATTTGTCAGCTGTTTATTAAGGTAAATTTATTAATTTTATACGTTAAATTACTTGATTATCTTGAATATTTAGAACTTAGAAATGTTGCCAAAGATCTACCTCGTTGAATGATTAGTAAGTTAATGATGATTAGGTTTATACCACTTAATATTGAATTTATGAAGTTACATATTTGGACGAGGACTCAATCTTTTATATAAAAAATAATTTTTAATAATTAAATTAGAGAATTTTATCTGATCAAAATAAATATTTCAGTGAAATATTATAACTTCGATTATAATATTACCAAAATAATTTAGTGGGATGTTATTTGATTTAATAATTACCAAAATTATAAAGTAAGAAAATCATTATTAGATTTGATGAAGATCCGAAAAGCTTCGACTATACTTTGTCAAATTTGTTTTAAAATTCCTTAAGGAGATTTTTGTTGAGAAGGAAAACAAAATAAGTTATTTATTTTCAAAAGCATTTAAAAGGTAATGAGAAAAGTTTTGAAAATAAATTATCAAATTAAATATGCATTTAATGATTTATATTTAAAGTTTTTTTAATTCTATTAATCAAATAGTTATAAAATTAGTAGTCTAAGAATACACGTAGAATCTTCGTGAAATTTAGTAAGAGATTTTGAAATTCCAAGAACATATTTTTCTTTAACTTTTGCTCAATATTATCTTCGCACGACCTGTTTAAAGATAACATTTTCTTATCTTAGTTTATTCTAAAAACTGTTGTTTATTGTTTTTACTTTTATCTTTCTTTCATAATTGTCTACAGACAAGGCAAGGCAAATACTAAATTCGAAACATAGTCAACTGTCATTTAGGCACAAATAAATAAATTATTTAATTCTATAATTTAATGAACCATTACTTTTTTTTGGTAAACAAACCCTCAACAAAACAATTTGCATTCACTATTTATTACTTAATAAGTGCAAAACCTTAATGCTGTCGACCAATAAAAAATCAGCATTTATATAACTTCTAAGAAGATCATTGTAAAATTCGATAAGCTTATCATACTTGTAATTTATACTTATAGTTAGTGATAAATGAAGTTGTCAACAAAGAGCATTAGATGTTAAACCCCATAATTGAGAGCTCAAGTTTCAAGCATCATGTTAAACCGCAGATAAAAAAGGCGCAATATTTGTCCAACATGATATCTACAAGAGAAATAAATTCTTAGAATCAGATGAGTAGCAAAGCAGAGAAAGACCAGATTTTTTTGAAGGGTAAACATAAAGAAAACAGGAAAACTAATTGGAATGCAATCACTCCTCGCCTGGGGAGATTCTAATTTTTTTCCCTTTTCTTTATTTAGGAGGGGATTATAAAAACAAGCAAAGATCAGAGGGCAAATTCTGGATCAATATCATCAATATCGTATTCATCCTCATCCCACTCATCTTCCACGACTCCTACTCCTTGTGCACGCAATATAGTCACAATCCGCTGAATATCTCCCAGTCCTCTTTGCTCGTCGGAAACATCTTGAGATTCATTTCCAGATGTCACTACCGGCTGATGGTTGGCCAGCTGGTCCCTCTTCAACACAAACATTCCAGAGGGCTGAAGAATATCCACATTGAACGGTGGTGACAATGAGCCTCCCAGAACTTGAACATGAGAAACACTGCAATCACAATTTTCAAGTAAGGAACTAAACAAAACTATCTGTAATATGACTTGTGTCACATTTTTAAAGATAAAAAGGACATTAAAACCTAGCACTGAATCTGCTCTGCCACTAATTAAGTTTCATAAAACCTCAACAACAAAAGAAGTTTGACAAATAGAGACCAAAAGGAAGAACAGAACGCACCACATGTATAACAAACCATCCATTTCTTGTCTCTGTACCCTTCCCAAAAGCTCAATCTGCAAGATACCCCCAATACAAAGCACAGGTTCTGGAAGCTTGAACTTCTGTAGTCGGTTTTCCTGTTCACAAGGATTTTTTTCTCTAAAATTTATGTAAAGGGATACACAAAAAAAATCATCAAAACATTGATGCTAATAATTTTAGAATCAGCCAAATATTCCTTCTTATTGCGTACGAATGTGACTTCGGATAATTCATTATGATTTATGAAATGTGCAACCATTTTTATTTGAGTCTTTATGTGCGATCTGCCATCCCACAATAGCAGTTGGGGAATTGACTCCTCCATATCAGTCAACATGATGCTTAAATACGATTTTTAATATTATGGCTAAATGAAATAATTAGTAGCATAGTGTCACTAGGGATGAAAATGACAGAATAGGGAAGTAACCATTTGAATAATAGGAGAATATCAAATAGCAGGTCATGCTGGAATTTGAATAATACGCCCGTTCTGAAACCTAAAAGGCTAATGACATGAGCCAGTGAAGTAACCATAGGAAAAAGGCCCAATTAGAAGATTCACTTCCTAGTATATTGACCTCCCACCCAATGTATGTTAAATCTGATGTACTCTGTTTTTTATTTGATAAAAAATAACCACCAAATCACCATCTATTGCCAACAGTTAGATTTGATGTACTCTTGGTTGAAAATGAATGTAGAATTTTTAATTATTTATTTACCTCAATCATTTTAGCCAACTACACGATAAGAGAAATTTAAGGCCATCTGGTTGCTTTTCCAGTATTGCATCAACCTATCAAGTGATTATAAAATTTGAAAATCTTCGAAGGAGCAAATGATCCTCTTACTCAGATTTAAATTCAATGTAGATATGTGTCTGGCATGGTTTCGTCCAATAGACCAAGGATGATTCACATTATTTTCAACAATGGAAAGGAAACTGGGAGACAGAAGCAAATTTTACTTATGGGTGGACATCTTATTACATCATATCATGTGGTAAAGAAGAGGGAAGAGTTATGAAAGCTCCCGATGACACATATGATGTGACCTTCTTAAACAGAACTTAAAAGAGATTTGAATTAACATCATGCAGAGAGTATATGTTGTACAGACATAACAGTGCATGCATAAATTTGACAATATGTGGCTGTACCAAAGACCTAATAAACCAGATGATGATGACAAAAGACAACAAACAATAATGAACATGGTGATTTATTCATAAAACCAGGTCTTGCTTATCTGATGCTAAAAAATAAGCCTAAGTTGCATTAAGACTTTTTCAATATTCTGTTCTCTTCAATCAAAAGCATCACATTTATAACACTAGGGAGTTCGCTGGTTATAGAAGGGGGTTATTACAATTTGGGACAAACTTCCGAGTACAATCTACAGAAGAGTTAGCATCCTTTAACAGGAAATATCTACTTTTTCACACAAGCACTGAGCAATCAATGAAACAGAAATTATTCATTGGAAAACAAGTTGACAAACTAGATAAGATGTAAGTTAAATACCTGAGACATTGGAAACTCCGGTGAAGTATAGGTCCACACAAACAATTCTTCATCGAAAGCATCTAAAGAGTCTTTAGGATGACCCATTTTAAACCGAACAGAGTTTGCTGAGTATATTGGTGACCCCAGCTGAAAGTGAGCTAGAAAAGGCATGATATTGTTAGCAAAAAGGAAATGAAAGTATAGAATAGATGGGTCAAGTCATCGTTTGTGAATATTTTAAAGAGCACCTTGAAAAGGCTGGATATTGATTTCTGTAATAACACAAATTTGAGAGACCAATTCGTACGTTAATGTCTCAGGCACATTGGGATTACTTTGTCCATTACTTGACCAGTAGGAATATCTACCAGAAATGACATCTCTTGGTTCAAGTGTATTATCAATGCTCTCCTGAGGAAAGTTATCAGTGCTAGAAGCACCAACTGTCTTAGCAATGCAATTCATTGCAACAGATGACATGAGAGCTTTACCTAAATAAGAAAAAACTCTATGTTCTCTCTGTAGCACTAGCCATTCCATAGAATAACTAGATCCAACCTCTTCATGTTCCTTTGTTCCATGTTGATTCAGTTCAACAACAAAAGCAAATCTAGATAATTGAGGAAACATTCTCAAGCACAGCTGCTTGCAAAGACCATTTGCAATCACTGCAAGCCAAAACAGTGTTGATCAAATTTGAAACGTAATGTATAATTCAAGGCAACAAGGAACTAGAATTGAATTTTCATGAAACTGATGCAACAGTTGAGAAACAAAAGCATAATTTGAACTAGTATAACTCACCAGAGTGTCTCCAAGATCGCGAGACACAGGTGACACGAACAAAATCAGCAGGATCATCCAGGCACATGAGTATCTTAAGACACGTATCAGTATCAAGATAGGTGATAAAATCTTTATGATATTCCATTGTGGACATGATCGTGAACAAACAAAATTAGGAATCTTCTCAAGCCGGGTTGAATTTCCTCGTAAAGTCAACTGTAACAGCCACTTTATAGTGTAAAACACAGATACTCAAAACAAAAAGTATGGTCTTGTTTTACAACTTTTTTATGCACAAATTGCTTCCTTTTCATGAATGGTTGAAGCCAAATTTGAAATAAATACACCCATATCTAAAAAATTCGGAAATTTTCACCCCCTTTATTTTATCGAAGTTATAGCATAACAATGGGGATACAGAGATTGAAAACTCTTCCACCCCACAGGCTAATCAAACAATGACACAAATAGGAAATGATTGAACATATTGCAAGTGAAGGGTGAAAAACGTTAGCAACCCAGCACTAAACCAAGCGATATTAAAAAAATGAAAACCAATTGAGTAATGGGCTATGAAATTCAGACCTTTTGGGTTAAATCTCTCGCAATCAACACAACATGGGGGGAAATTTCGAAAATAAAATTGAATATAATAGAAAGAGAAAAAAACTAAAAATGGAAATTTCTGAAGAAACAGGGGAAATTGAGGGTAGAGGACAAATGGGTGATTGTGTTGAAGATAAAAGAAAAGAAAAAACACCTTTGATGTGTAGAAGAAAGCATATCCGTTGCTGCAGAAGCGAAACCCTAGAAGTAGACGATAGAGAGAGAATGGTAAGTTTGATGTTGGTACGAACAAGGAATGGCGAATAACCTTACCAAACACAAAGCTTCATTGATGCTCAATTATTTTATAGACAAAATAAAACCGTTCAGAATTGTCTCCTTTATGTCTTTGTAAAATATAAACAAAATTCTACTCGTATGAATATCTATATTGTATAAAATATGTATTTATACAATAATTACAGTATAGTTGTATTGTTACTACAATTATTAATTTTTCTGGTTTTCATATACTAATAATTACTCCGTTTAATTTTTAAATTGTTACCCTTAACCAAGTCATTAATTATGCATAGGTGATTATGCCCATATGTGTTTTTTATTTTTTTAAATATTGGATATAAATTATATAACGTTGTTTATATTTGTGAAAGGGTAAAGAGTGAGTTTAATACAATTAATATTAATATATTTGTTTATATAATAATAAAAATTATAGTTTTCATTTATAAATTTCAATTTTATTAATTTTGTTTCATCTCAATTAAGGTGATTCAACACATATTTAATTTTTAATAATGATCACATATATTTATTAAAGAAAAAAATAATATTAATATGTAATAATTTAAAAAAATAATCAATATTAATATGTAATATTTTTTTAAGAAACCACTAATAATTTTAATTGTACATATTTAATTATTAATGAAGTTTTAAAAAAATAATGTAATTAACTTTTTATATTAATATTGTAATTTTTTATTATATAAAAGTAAAATACATTAATACTTATTGTGTGAATTATTATTTATTCTTTAATAAAAAAAAATACATGTTTGCGTCTTCAAATTTTGGGAAGAGCCCTAGTTTAGAGAAAATCAAAAGTTTAGGAAGTTTTTTTTCACCATATCAATTTCAACTTATATTTTATTATTTTTTTAAATTTAAAATTATTTTTTATTTTGGATTTAAAAATTTGGAATTCAAAATTATAATTCAAAAGTCAAAATTTATTTTGGAAAAGAAAATCCGAAATGCAAAAAATACATTCCAAATCTAAAAATGCATTCTAGAAAATAATTTCTGAAATTAAAAAATGTGTTATGGAAATCCAAATGAAATGTATTTTGAAAAAGAAAATCCAAAATCCAAAATGTAAAAAAGTGTTTTGGAAAATAAAATCAGAATTTAAAAATGTGTTCTAGAAATCTAAATCCAAAAACGTATTTTGAAAAAGGAATTCTGGAAGTATTTTTTTTATCTACACCCTTTTTATTTAAGGTTATTTTTGTTATTTTAGAAAGATATTTTCGTTATTTTACAAAAACATTTTTATTATTTTAATAATAAATTAGATGCAAGAGTTGAAATTGATATGGTGGAAGGAAAATTTATGAAAGTTCAAATAGTAGAAGAGGATAGCTAGCTGTAAAAGCCCACGTACACAAGTTTAATATTCATCATTGATCTTGAAGGTTTTTACCTCGGATTATAATTAGAAGTTGCAAGTGTATTGTTGAAAATCAAGTTATTCTACACAATTGTTAAATGACATGGAAAAACTAATTATTCAACATTAGCCATGTCCTAATCAAATGTGTCCTTCAACAGCATATTCGAAGTTAGTAGCTTTTTTTTTCTTTCTTTTTAATATGTTATCTATTTTGAAAGAATTCCTCAACCTATAAAATAACAATTTCAATCTCAAACATGTAGTTATATAGTTGAAAATAAAATACACTGCTAAATAATATTAAAACATAACCAAATATGTTATTACTTGTTCAAAGGTTGCCTGCGTTTGATGTTTGTTTTATATAAGACGTGTGACATTGCAGCTTATTTTATATAACAACACCAACTAAAATATAACATTAATTAACCAAAAGAAATAGGTCAAACGACTAATAAAATCAATATCTCACATAAAAAAAATCACAAAAAATAATGGACTATTGGGGTATCTTATGTCTCCTAATAATAGTTCCTCCTCCTTTTTAGAATCTCTCATAAGTAGTGGTCATCTAATACGTATTCTTGAAAAGGGTGTGTTGGAGATCCCACGACTAGAAATTAGGACATTTCATTGTATATAAGTGGGTGCAAACCTCACATTTTGAGTCGGTTTTATGGGGTTGAGTTAGACTTAAAGTCCACTTTGTAATATGGTATCAAAGCCATTTTGAGCCTATTTTAACGAGTGTTTGTTGGGCTTATCAGGCCACCCGCTATCAGGCCGTTATCGAACGGTGTGAGGGGTGTGTTGGAAATTCCACATCGACCAGAGATTATGACATTTCATTGTATATAAGTGGTGCAAAACTCACCTCATGAACTAGTTTTATGTGGTTGAGTTAGGCTTAAAGTCACTTCATAATAGAGTGGGTAAGAAAAAATCTACTACCAAATTTTTCTCTAGGGATTAAAAGTGAGTGACCAACAAGTGAGGCACGATAGAAATGAAGAATAGTCTGGGACTCATGCATAGGAATACATCTGCGAATTACCTGATCACTACAAAATCTCCATAAATATGGAATACGACTAACCCGTGTACTTTGTTGAAATTTCATATTAATTTGTCTCATAAGTTACTCTAAAGATGGTTCTTCAAAACTAGTAGTAGTAACGATTATGTCAGTATGCACAAATTGTTCATGTTGTGGAACTAAATTAAGAATTTTAAAAATAATGAGATTATATTAAAAAAAATTCAAATATTGGAAAAAAATCTATTTAATCTTATTCAAAATATAAAATAATGTAAGTATGATTTAATAAATATAGGAGGTATCCTTTGCAAGATATTTCCTAAATGTTTGACATAGCCATATTTGAACTTTGTGAGTTATTGGATGTAACTTATAGTTTATTTTATTTTTTTATTTAGTCAACAAGATTTCAATTAGTGTTTTAAATGAAAAAGGGGAAATTAGGCCACAAAATTAGAAAATACGATTAATATTTACAACTAAGGAATGTGTGAAAATTGTGGTGCAAGCATATTCTTTAACCTACCAATTGGGAAGAAGGACTTCCAATGCTCATCACTGTCATTATAATGACTACTACAGAGTGGATTCCTTCACAAATGAAACAAAAGTTGATTTATAAAAAAAAAACTAAATAAAAAGACTGATCAAAAGAGGGTTGCACGTAGGGAGTAATAATTGTGTTATGTGTGGATATGAATTTGAGACCATCAGACATTTATTCTTTGAATGCAAATGTGGCAGTGGGAGCTTGGAATATATGCAGTAGATGGATTAGGATTATGTCATCTTTCCCTAACTCAGTTAAAGATCATTTGGTTCAGTTTTTCAGTTCACAGCCTGGTCAGAATAATAACAAAGTTTAGACAAATATGTTAGTAGTATATATATGGACTCAGAAATGTGATTATGTTTAAAATAGCTGGATGAAGAGGAATTTTTTAGCAGGGTTCAGCAGAGGGCTTGGGTGTGGATTTCGCGTGTACATCAACGACTCCATTCTCACACCCGGTTGCTCTTTGAATCCGATTGTGTGTTTAAAATATCCCTAATTAAAACAATGTAGGAGGGGTCGGAGGAAAGTCTCTCGTTTTTTAATTTTGAAGGAGTCAATGGAAGGTTAGTATTAAGAAGTGAACTTTAAACCTAATTCAACCTGATAAGCTCATAAAATTCTCGCTAAAATAAATTCTAAAACAACTTTGATACTACATTAAGAAGTGAACTTTAAGTCTAACTCAATCTTTTAAAATCGACTTATAAGATCAGCTTTGCACCCACTTATATACTATGAAATGTTTTAATTTCTAGTCGATGTCTCCAACAATGTAGAAATGTAGAGTGACTTGTTACAAAAGACAAACAAAGTTTGTTGAAGGGTATATCTGTATTGGTGTGATTTGGGCTCAATCTATGACATGGTCAACTCCGGTGTATTCTATGAAGATAGGTCCTGCTCTAGCAATAGGGAAGTCAGAATTTGGTTCAAGTTATAATAGGAACAGTGGGGTTAGTCAGTGATGTTCTGTGTCAAGGGATCAGTGTGAGGAAGAGTATAGGTTCCTCATAGTGGTATTAGCAGGATTTGATGAGAAAGCTACGTTTTAGGAATGCTTTTGTTCTCTGACCCAATAATTATGGGGGCAATATCTTTGCAACAGAAGTATGAGGAGTGAGTGCTGAGCCTCTGCCATGTTCAATTGTCGGTAGGTCCCAATACCACAGCAGACTCTATATAGCATATCAGAAGCACGCAATTTGGTGCTGTTGTATGTGTATACAAAGCAGGTAACATCCAAGCGCATTTGAGCTAGGTGTTCCCTGCTGTTTTCATCTGTGTAGCTCTGTTTTTTAATAGCAGGGTCATTGACTAGACTCTCTTATATGTATTTTGAGTTTTATTGATTTTCAATCTGTCATATGGGTGGGTATATATTAGCTGCAGGATATATATGTATCAATCAACACTTGGTAGCAACCCAAATTTGTATTTAGGATGTCAGGTTATAAAAGGCAAGGAATATCTTGTCTTGACTTGGGGGATGTTGGTGATGAGCATTACAGCAGTAATATTAACTGTAGAGTGTGGCATGGTGTTTGTGAGCTTATTTTGTTTATTTATTATGTTTTCTGTCTAACCATAAGGTGTATCCTTGTTTCTGTGTAATTTCGGTACTTCTTGTTCCCTATTATATGATATTTCTCTTTACTTGATACAAAATATATATATTATGAAGGACTATTCCACAGCCAAGATAATAAAAGGTGTAATCCATGTTATCACTACTATATTAATGGTGTGTTAGAAACGGTAAATAAGAACACATTTTTAAAAGAAGAAAAAAGCCTTGCTGATCAATCGAAACCAAGTTGATCCTCCACATCTGCAACTTCACCACTATGATGCTCAGTTCTAAACAGATTCAGCTTGTCACAATGATATATATCTAGATGTGATAACATTGGCCATTCTAGAGAGTTTTTTCCAGGGTAGAAATACTTGAGCTCTGGCAATTCCCATAGTGTAAATGAGATCAGACAATGGAAATTGAACTGTCTAGTTTCTCCCTCAAAGGCTGCTTCAGACTCTACCAAAATTTCCACCAATGTTGCACACACATCGAGCATAGCAAGATTCTTTGCCACTGATGTAGGAAACAAACTTCTAAGGCTTTGAGAGTTAGAAATGTAAACTTCTTACGAGTCTTGAAGGCTGAGAATTTCATCAGGATTTAGAATCAGTTTCTTCAAAGGAAGAGTATTTGGTTTCATATCTGCTCCTTTATCTTTGGTTCTTTGAAGTGTCAAGTCTGCAGGAGTAAAGAATACTCATATCCCTTTGTTTGCTTCCAATTACTCTTTTCTGCGCCTACTTTTTTGCCTGTACAACGCGGCAAGTCTTCCAAGCACAGAATGTTTTGCTGATAAAAAAATTAATTTTGAAGAGCTTAGCATGTTAATATTTCCGGAGGGTGCTTGTAATCATCCTTAATCAAAACAAAAATTTCACTTATTTCATATAATGCTAAAATGAATGCTTATGCATGTGTATTACTGCATTCTGAATACATAACCTGACACATTCATTTTAAATAACACCAAAAAAGTTTAACTACTAATGTAAAAATAAAATAATAAGAAGACGAAAAATTAAAAGAGACTAAAACTACAATTTAGCATATAAAAAAAATATGAAACAGTTGAATGTAGATAATGAGTTCCTCACCTCTATTTGAAGCAACCTCTGGAAGATCATTATGGAGGAATGAGTCAGAATCCTCCGATGACGTTTCAATTCCCAAAAACCTTGGCGCATTCAGTACTCCTTCAGATAAAGTTTTCATATTGGGGCAATCAATTACATTAGCTTTTTTCAAACATGAAAATTGCAGAGTGGTCTTCCCTGATAAAAAGCTTTGTAGTCTAGGTAAGGAACACAACCTTAATGTTGTCAGTCTTGTAAATGTGATCTCATCACAATCTTCTTCATCTTCTTTTCTTGCTATTTCTTTGATTGATTCACAATTCTTTATAATTAGGGTCTCAAGTTGCCCCAAACTTTTTGCAGTTTCAAATGTGAATAAATACTCCATTCTACCACAGTCCTTCACCCACAACTCTTTCAGATTGATGAAAGACATTGCACCACACCCTAATTTTTCCAACCGAGGGCATCTGATAACATTTAAAAGTTGAAGCTTTTCAGAGTATGGACTTACCCATGGGTGCTCCAACCCTATTGACTCAAGCTCATTTAGCTCAAATAGGGTTAATCCATTCAGTGACGCGGGAATTCCATCATGAACTTCCAATTTCTGAGAGGGAAATATCTCCTTCACACCAAAGCATCCTTGCACTCGAAAATGCTCTAAATTAGGTACCTTGTGCAGGAATTCAAAAGGCAAAGTATGTTTCTCATTTTTATCATCCTCAAAGCATAGCCGGAGAATTTTTAATTTGGAGAGGTAGTCTTGTGGCACATGTGTATCGCTCAACAACATCATGTTTTCCTCGTTGAGTGTCAGTGCCTCAAGTTTGGGAACAACCTAGATTCAAGCCAAACCAATTCAAAAGAAAATGATGGTGGAAGTTAGAAGGAGGAAGGCTGAAGCATATACAATGAAAAGCACAAATATTAGAAAAGAGGAATCTACTCATGCTGTCACCTTTTCAATCATGAATAGAGGTTGTTGTAGCCAGCTTATAGAAGCCTCTGTAGCTGCTTCTTTGTGACTATGATGAATTTCTGATGTGAATAGCTTCATCTTGGGACAGTAGGCCACATGTAAGACGTCTAAATTGGGGCATTCTAGATGGTGTTTTGCAGGATAAAAGCAACTCAGATGTGTTAGGTTATTAAGAGTTAGGGAGTACAAACAGGGGAATTCAAAGATTAATATTTCAGTTGTTCCATTTTCTATTGCATCTTCCTTTCCAACAATTTCTACCAACTTGTCACACCTCTGCATTTCAAGAGTCTTAAGCTTTTCAAGATTGTTGGCGAACAGTGTTACCAAGCTTCCACAACCATCAACAGACAGTTCATGCAAATTGGGAAAGCTGACACTTCCATGGGGAGTTTTGTTCAATACACATTTCAAATTTGATAAGTCTTTTAAAGTAAGTTTTTTCAAATGAAAGACTGTATCTTTGGTCTTGGCTTGGCTATCATCCATACCAAATATTACCTGAACCTCATCGGAGCTATGTACATTCAATTCTTCTAAGCTCTTCAAGTGAGAAAGTAGATTATATGGAATCACAGTATCTCCTTTACTTGCTCCATCAAATTCCAATTTCTTTAAACTACCAAAGAATTTGCCTGGATATTTAACGGGTCCAAATCCCCTCATCTCAAGATAATCCACTACAATCTTATGCTTTGTGTATTCGAAAAAACCCTTAAAAGTCACAAAACTCAATGTCAGAATAATTGGCAAGCCTCATATGCATAATTAATTTACATATATTTAATAATCTCGTATTAAAATTCATTTTTCTATCCTTTTTTAAATAAATTGTGAGTTTAATTTATATATATATATATATTTGTTTAATTTATATATTTTAAAATAAAATTTAGAATGCACAAATACAGAGTGAAATAAAATTAATGAAATTAGTAAATAAAGAGTATAAAATGTAATGAACATCTAAAGAAAGAAAAAGGCAAAAAGAAGATGTGAACTAAGAATATAATGGGAAAAAGGAAGGTGCGAAGAACAAAAGAAAAATGAATTAACCTATAATAAAACAAAGTTACTTCTGAAATGAAGGACTAATGGCAGTTTGTAAAAATTACATCAAACTGTTTTTTCAAAATTCTTACTGATATCTCATCGGTTAATACTGTTATTTGACAAAAAGATCTAAAATAAAAGTACTTACAACTGAATTTGGATAATAAATTCCTTACCTTCTGGTGGAACAAAGTTTCAGTGGTCATGTTGAGATCCGAATGGAAGGTTAAATCAGAATTTATTGAAGACTTAATTCCATATAACATTGGAGCCTTTGTGTCTGCTTCAGAGAAAGTTTTCATATTGGGACATTTAAATAGCCTCACTATTTGCAGAGATGAAAATTGCAAAGTAGCATTCCCTGAATAAAAGCTTACCAGCTCTGGTAGGGAATACAGCCATAATTTTGTGAGCCGTCCAAATATGATCTCATCACAACCATCTTCATCTTCTTTTGCTGTTATCTCTTTTATTGACTCACAATTCTCTACACGTAGAGTTTCAAGCTTCACCAAACTTTTGGCCGTCGAAAATGTGAATAGATACTTCATTCTTTTACAGTCCCTCACAACCAACTGCTTCAGACTGATGAAAGATGTAGCACAATTCACTAATCTCTCTAAACGAGGGCACATAATAAGTCCTAATACGTGAAGCTTTTCGGTGTATGGCTTTACCCAAGGGTGATCTAACCCTATAGACTCTAACTCAAGAAGTTTAAGCATGCTTAATTTTTTCAATCCAGCTAGTAATCCATAATGATCATTAAGTTTTTGAGAGGGAAATATCTCCTTTAGACCAAAGCATCGCCTCAAAGAAAGATGTTCTAAATTGGTTACCTTGAGAAGGAAATCAAAAGACAAAGTGTCTTTCTTATTGTCACAATCTTCAAACGCAAGACCAAGATAGTTTAGTTTGTGAAGGAGGTCTGGTGAATGTCCATCCTTCAACAAGAGAATGTTTTGCTCATTGAGTATCACTTCCTTCAGTTTGGGAACAACCTAGCAAAATCAAATGAGTTCAATTAGAAAGAGGAAAATGATGAAAAGAAAAAGGAAATGGAAACATTAATAACTAATCCTTTGTCACCTCTTCAATCGAGAACATGGGGTGCTGTAGACTATGATGAAATTCTGATGTGAATAGTTTCAACTTACGACAATAGGCCACATGTAAACTTTCTAATATAGGGCATTTGAGATGGTGTTGTCCAGGATAAAAGCAAATAAGAAGTGGCAAATTCCAAAGAAACAACTTGGACAAACAAGGGAATTCAAACATTTCAGTTGTTCCATCTTCCTTCTCCTCTTTCTTTTCAACAATTTCTACCAACTTGCAACACTTATGTATTGTAAGTGTCTTAAGCTTCCCAAGATTTGTGGCAAGGGTTGAAGGGAACAATGTTACTAAGGTTCCACAATCATCTACAAAAACTTCTTCTAAATTGGGAAAATTGACTATTCCTCGGGGGTTTTTGTTCCATACACATTTCATATTTGACAAGCCTTTTAAAGAAAGCCTTTTCAAACCAAAGACTATTCCCTTAGTCTTGGTCTCACTGTCATCTATGTCAAATATTATCCTTGCTGGTTTGCAGCTCTCTACATTCAATTCTTCTAAGTTCTTCAAGTAAGGTAGTACATGAGATGGAATTACAATCTCTCTTTTACATGCTGCATCAAATTCCAATTTCTTTAACCTGCCAAAGAAATTGTCTGGAAAAACAGGTTTGTCGTAGCGAACTTCCTTCATCTCAGGATAATCCTCTAACTTCATATGCTTTGAATACTCAAAAGACACCTTAGAAGCCAAGAATCTCATTATTAAAAGTGTATGTATGGAAATTATGTACAAGAAAAATTAATGAAGTTTGCTTGAAAAAGTAAAGTCTATTTTGGTATTCCACATACAATTATTCTAGAATTTTGGACATCTAATCAGACTTGATTACTACAACTAATCAGAAAACGTTGACCGATCAACTTAAAGTAGAATCAGTCTTACTAAATCTGTACAAATGCCATGCGTCATATCATTTTACACATAAATGCTACAGCATACAATTTATATATGTTTTTCACTATCGAAGTTATTATGTAGAATATTTTGTTACCAAAGTTTTAAATGCAATGAAAAATAATTATAAGTAGATGGAAATTAATTACATGATTCGTACCTGATGAGTGAAATGTTTTTGGAGAGTTGCATTCAAATCACCTTCCCAATACCATTTGTCTTTTTCTCCGGCTACAACATGTACTTTTTGTATGTTTGGAGCACTTTGAACTTGAGAGAATTTCGTCATTTTAGGGCATTCACTCACTACTAAATTTTCCAGTAGTGGAAATTTTAAGTCATACTTATCAGCACTCAAGAAACTTGTGAGATTTTTTAGAGAAACCAATTCTAAGGATCTTAATTGTTGAAACTCAATCTCTTGTACTTCTTCCTCTCCATTTTCTGCAACGATTTCCACAATCATTGGGCAGGAACTTACTTTCATCGTTCTGAGTTGAACCAATGTTTTAGCAGTTGAGCATGTCACTAAATTCCTCATCATACAATTCACCACTTCTAAATATGTTAAGAAACTGAAAGATATTGAGGATGACGCCAAATATGTCAATTTTGTACATCGTTGAATGATTAAGCGTTCAACCCTTTGAAGAAGCACCTCATGCTCAAAGCCAATCTCCTCTAGAGACCAAATGCTTTTTAATTCCAACTCTTTAAGTTGCAAAACAACTCCTATTTTTTCATGTGAAATGAGACTTGCAGGAGCCCAAATCCTTTTCAAGTGACAAAATCCCAATGTTAACCTTTTCAAATTGGGAAGTCTATGAAGAAACCAAAAGAGAATTTCAACATTCTTCAACCCATGCAACACAAGTGATTGCAGATTGTGCATTCTGTGAACATTAACAATGTAATTCTGCAACCACTCTCCTTCTCTGAAGCTCATCGCCAAATATTCCAGGTTGTATATCACCTGAAAAGTATATAAATAAAGTCATTAGCATATTTGGAACCATATTTTTTGCCAAGATATTTAATATGAAATATTTTACAAGAAATAAAAAACCTATATATTCTCAATCCTTCAATAGGTTCTTAATTCACGCTTTCTGTTATCTACCTTTTCTGTAGCCAAAACAATTGGCTTCACTTGTGAGTTTGAGATTTCTGTAGTGATCCCTTCCAGCTTACCACATCTTAGTATAAACAATTTCTTCAATGATGGCCACTCCAAAGTATGAGTTCCCCCGTAGAAACTCACAAGTTCAAATAATGATTGTAACGATACATTGTTTAGACGAGGAAACTTAAAGGTGATGATAGCATTTTCATTTGAACCTTGGTCCCAAGCAACAATCTCTTTCATTGCCTTGCAGTTTCGTACATCAAGAAATTCCAGTTTTTCTAGGTCATTGGCAACAGAAAGTGGAAAGAGATTTTTTAAATATGGACTCCCATCAACTGTTACGCTTTGCAGATTATTATATTTAAGTATTTCACAGGTGTCATCCTTCCACACGCTCACTAAATTTGGCAGCCCTTGTAGAACTATTTTATGCAAGTTTGTTTCATTTCTATCGCATGTTTGTGGAATCATTGCAAAGTCAAATATGTTTTCCACTGACTTGCAATTAGTTATGGTCAAGCTTTGAAGACTCTGAAATCTTTGCTCCATAAAACTAGGAAAAATTGTTACAAGTTTGTGGCACTCTCTTATTATCAAAGAGTCTAAACTGCAAAAGGAATGAAGACCGATATGGGGTTGCCAAATGGTATTGAGTTTTTCCATGCACATGATCTCCATTTTCTTCAACTTAGGAAAAACATTATCGATATTCCCCTACAGTAAAATTTTGTAGTTAGATGAACAATCAGAAGACCTCAACAAAAATGCAATTAAACAACAAATGATAGTAAGAATCAAACTCAATACTAAATGAATACACACACCTCAACCACTTCCGGACAAAATATATCCTCCATCATTTCACATTCACTGACAGAAAAGCTTTGGAGGTTCACCAAACGTCCAGCCATGGAGAATGACAGTAAATATTTCAAATTACCACAATCTATCACATTTAATGTAAGCAAATTTTGAAAACAATGCTGAGATTGGTCCCTCCATATCTTCTGGATGTTGATCGAGGACAACTCCAACCATTCTAGTTTTGGAATTGAAACCTGTAAGAACAATTAATTTCTCAAAAATAAGATTTTGATTTTCAAAATTTGATTTGTCCTAGGCAAATGGCAAGACTTGAATGAGCATGAACTTTTACTTCTTTAAAGGTTTAACATGCAAAATTAAATTAAAGATTGTAAAGGGTAGAAGAGGATACATATTTTTTGTAATGTTTTACATTACCTTTTCGCTGAAGAGTGAAAGACAAAATTTGGTGCCATCTTGCTCAACTTCAGTGATAATATCTTTGTTCCTGTTTTGCCCAATGTCTTCCAATGATTGTGCACTACAAGGCATCTTATCATTGGTATAGAAACAAGTAAATGTAGATAAAGATTTTAATGTTAAAAGTCGTAACTGAGGAAACTCGATATTGTCATCACTGTTAGCAGGGGTTTGTCTTTCAACAGAAACTATGTCCTTCAAAGAATCACAGCCACAGACTTCAATTTTTTCAAGCATGGTGAGGAGTCTGACTATGGAAAATGGGAAAAGGTTTTCCAATTTGTCACATGATTTAATCTTAATGGTTTTTAATCTGGAGAAAGAGGCCTCAAGAAGTTTATTGTTGCATATTTTCTCCAAATTATAAAGTTTGTAAAGATACAACGACTCCAATTTGGGAAAAGCCAATAAAGGGTGGAACTGTTCCACTGAGTTGATAATATATTGAAGGCCAAAATTGTTTACAATGGATAAATGTTTCAATTTCAGAAATCCTTCGACATTTAACTCATAGAAAACATCATCAACATCAATGAGTTCTCCCAACAACAAATATTCAACACTTTTAAACAACATTTTAACCCATGTTTCAGAATGAATGTCAATACCTTCTTTTAGGTTCAATACCAAAAGTTTCACCACTTCATACTTGTCAGGGATTTTGAATTCTCCCTCTGCGAGCATGTCAAATTCACCAATGACAATCTTGTAGCTATCAAACTTATCAAAATATAAGTTCTGTGGAACTTGGGCAACATTCTGAATGTGTAAGTCTAGGTTTCGTAACTGATTCAAGTGCCTCAACTCAGAAAGACTAGCATTTTGACTTTGAATATTCTTCTCGGTCTCCCATAGTATCATGCTGTCTCTCATATAAAATTCTTCCAAAATGTTCATCCTTGATATTACATTGGAAGGTATAACACTTAGTTTAAAGCAATTACTTAAGTCAAGAAGTTGCAGTTTATCTAGTTTCCCAAATTCTAGGGGAAAAATTTGAATGTTGGATCCTGAAAGAGTAAGAATTCGTAGTTTCTTTAACTCTCCAATGAGTGATAAGTCCTGTCCCAGAGTGCACCTCTCCAGATTAAGCATTCTTAGTTTCGTTAAGCATATAATTGAAGAAGGTAAACATGGCAAATTGAAAGCAGTCAATATCAAAACTCTGAGTTCAATCATGTCTTTGAAAAAGTCGTCTGGTATTTTCAAAAGGTGATCTTTATTGTCAATATGTAAGACTTCAAGTCTAGGACAATACATACTCCCAGGAAGATCATCAATGATATAACAAGAGTGTAAAAAAATTGCAGTGTACCTCTCAAGTTCATGTTTGTGAGGCCACTCATCGAGTATGCCATTTTTCATGAAAAACATGTGCTTTTCTTTGGATGATATTGAAATAGCAACATCACGCACAATGTCATGCATGTTGAAGCGGTCGCTAGAGTAACTTTCCCCCACCAAACTTGATTCTTTTAGCTCTTCTATTAACATATTTACTTTGTTCCTCACTTCTCTAATTGTGTGGACTCCTTGTATTAAACCCAAACCAATACAAAACTTCACCAAGTCCATAACCAAAGCATCATTTCCCATTCTTGCACAATGTAAAAAAATACACTTGAGCTGCTCATTTTTTAGATGATCATAACTCAGCTTTATAGAGAACTCAATAGGTTCGTGCCCTTCTGTAAAATTTTGCTTTTTCATTTGTTGATAAACATCCTCCCATACAAGGGAGCTTTTATTCTTTAGTGCCCTTCCTATGGAAACTAATGCTATAGGCAACCCATCACACATTCTTGCAATTTCAATGGCTTTCTCATCATACGCAAAATTTTGAACGTGTATTCCAGCCAGTTTCTTAAGCAAAGTCTTTGCCTCATTTTCATTAAGGACTCCAACAGAGAAAGTTGATCTCTCCTGCACATCCATTTGATTACACAATACTTGTTTTCTTCTAGATGTTAGAAGAATTTTGCATCTTTTGTGATCATCAGATAACTTCTCTTCTGTCATGTTATTGAAATCGGAAGATAACTCTTCTTTTTCCATCTTATCACCAGAATCAGATATATCATTAACATCCTGTTGGCTTCCATCATCTTCATCACTATATGGAATACCCAATCTATTCAAGTCCAACCCTTCCCACAGATCATCAAGGATTATAAGGGTGTTCTCCTTTTCTTTCATTAACCTCTTTCGAATGCGATCTGCTCTTACAATCTCACTTTCCTCTTCCAATCTCATTCCTAACATCTCAGCAATTTGTCCTTGAATTTTTGTGATGTTAGGATTTCTTGTTATATTTGCCATAACCACCACATTGAACAACTTCTTTTCTTGAGCTTTCTTAGCAACTTCTTTTACTAAAGTTGTCTTACCCACACCACCAACACCATAAAGGCCAATCATATTAACTGTAGAGTCTTCCAGGGCTTGCATAAACATATCCATAGTTTTTGTTCTTGATGCAAAGCTTTCATAGCTAATGTTTGTCAAAGCAGCATTAATGGATGGGAGTACTCGATAGGAAACTTCATCAAACCTTTTATTCCAAAGTTCTTCCACTTTCATTTCCTCTGCCATCTTTGTAGCATTTCTTCCCAATCGATACCTCAACGACAAGTTATTTGGAAAGAAACCAATGGAACATCTTGTCTTCGAATGTTGTTCATCACGAATAAAAAGTTCATACTTTTTTATCTTCTCATCCAACTGTTTTAAGCAATGTTGAACGTCATCTTCAATTTCTTCCGCATTCATTTCGGCATTATCAACTTGATGTTGTATCCTTTTCCTAGTATTATCCAACATCTCAATGTGACATTTAACCTCTTCAAATTTGTCATTGTAATTAAAAAAGTAGCTCAACTGTCGTTTCACTACACGTACTGCAATTTGCAGTGCATTTTCAGTCGCTGTAGAGACAACTACTTCCATGCTCCCTTGACAATTGAGACCTTCTCCTTTCCTTTATTGGTTTCTACTAGGGCTACCTTTTTTCTGATAGAAATGAAAAATTTCAAAATTTATGACTTATAAGGGAATCAATACATAAACACTAACAAAATATAATTGATAACAGCTAATGCAAACTTCTAAAAAGTTCATCAAAGAAATCCTAGAAACTAGAAAATATAGAAATAGTACCACAATATAAAGACTTTAAAGGTGTAAATGTTTTAAAAAGCTCTTAAAGTGGATATCATAAAAGTTTTTGACTCTATAGACTGGAACTAATGTTATAGTTTTGACTTCATCACTTGCTTTTGCAGCTGGATAACCACCATCCTGAGATCGGCTAAGATTTCAGTAAGTCAATGGATCAACTTCTTCAGCTGCTCAAAAGGGGTAAGGCAGGGCAACCCATTGTCACCTCTGTTGTTCTGTCTGGCTAAAGAGAGTTTGAGTAGGGCTCTGCAGCAAGGTTTCCAAGATGGGAAAATCAAATACATGCTCAGTCCTGCAGGTACAACCATACCTTTTCACATGCTATACACGGATGAAATTTTCGTTTTCTATAGAGGGGCTAAAAAATCTCTGTGGGCTCTCAAATACTCTGTATAACTATGGTCTTGCCTCTCGTCAACTGGTTAACTCTGAAAAAAGCAGCTTCTTCGTTGGCAACAAAGCATCTCTTCAACGATGCAATACTCTAATACAGAAAAACAGGATTTGTAAGGGGGAATCTGCCATTTAACTACCTTGGAGTGCCTATCTTTCAAGGAGTGTCCAAAACAAATACTTCCAAGATATTAAAAACAAGGCCATAGCCTAGCTCCAAATTGGAAGGGGAGAATGCTAAGTATGATGGGAAGAATACAACTCGTTAATTCAGTGATTGGAGGGACGGTGCAGTATTCTTTCAAAATCTATAAATGGCCCGTTAATCTTATCAAGGAAAGAAACATTAGAAACTTTATTTGGACAGGAAGTAGAGACACTAGAGCTTTGGTCACGACTAAATGGAGTAAAATATGTAAACACAAAAATGAAGGTGGACTCATTAACCTAAAAACACAGAATCAAGTTGTTATGATGAAACTCACATACAACCAGAACATGTGCACTGATCTTTTGAGGAAAATATTTCTGAACAAGAAGGGGATGTTCACCTTCCTTCATTTTTTTTATTTGTCAATGTATAGTCCACTAATGATGGTCATCAATGCATAAATGTCAAAATGCAGTAATAACCTAAGGGTATGCTGAGTCAAGGGTACATACTACTAATATTTACTGCAACTTCTGTTACTATGAAACTACAGTATTTATAGATTTTAGACTCTGTATATTTCGAGTTGTGTAAAAGGGTAGATACTCCTTATTATATTACACAAATATATTTACAAACAAATCATAGGTGCACACAATACAATAATTCTAGAAAAATGAAACGTCTTTCCTATTCTCTGACATATTTATTCTTAAATTAGAAATGTATCCATAAAAAATTAATTTCAATATTAATCCTAATTTAAATGAAGGGAATTAAATAAATAATATTTGGCAAAGAGTAAAAATAAAAATGGATAAAAAAGCATTCAACTTATAAGATAAAAAAAGGAATGCAACTGGAAAGAAGAGAAATAAAGTTTGCATTAACTAATTAATTAAAATAAAGTAAATTAGACAACAACAATGAAATTAAAGTAGAGGGTCGAAGGGTCCTAGGCTATTCTATGCTTACGCCCCCACCCCACCAGCGATCCTAAAGATGGATTTTTCCTATCAACTATTAACAAACACTTTTTATTATCTTTTAAAAAAGGTTTAATATAATTCAAAATAAATAATTCACTAAGGGGGTAGATTGATGTTGATGAAATATAGATGTGAGGTTATTTTGCTGATAAAAAAAATAGATGTGAGGTTATTTGTGAAATTAATTCCGTAAAGATTTTAGAGTTGTTGATTAGAGATGTATGGTGTTTAAAATAATAAAAGTAGTTGATGATATGCAATGATTGAACCCATTTATGAATCAAAAAGTAAAAAACAAAAAACTTATCATTGTTGAAATATATCCATGGTCGATCTAAATAAGTGAATGAGATAGTTGCAGAAGAGATAGGAAAAAGAAAAAGAAAAGAAGTGTATGAGATATTTTACCTGAGTGATTCACTGCTGCACGTGATTTGTAGTTGACAGGGTGAGTGCAGTTGGTTCATTCAAGCACTGGAGCTCATAGCATCTTCAGGTGTCATGTCAGCTACACCATTAACAAAACTCTGTAGCATAAGCCTGCAACTTTGTATATATGTGTGTGTGAAGGGAGAGTTTTTTGTTTTTTTTTCTTTCTTATGAGCAAACTAAATTGAACAAGAAAGAGAAGGTAGAATAGAAGGGGTTGGTTATGTGGGGTTTGATGATGAAGTTGCTGTTTGAAGCAGAAGAAGAGGAAAAAAGGTGAGTGATAGTGTTTGAGGGGTTAACGTTGAGGATGAATCTGATAGGAAAAATGAAGGAGAATGGATGTAGCTGTGTGTGGATCTGATGCAGAATAAATAAAGAAAAGGAAATAATGTGCAGTGACATGTGTTTGTCTTCTCAAATTCAGAAGAAAGAGAAGAAGGAATATCCATAAAAAATAATTCTGCTGTCATTAAAAAACCTTCTGAGAAGGAGAACTTCATGCAAGGCCTGCATTATTTCTTTGTCTTATTTTTTATCTATTTTTTTATTTTTCATGTGTTTGTGTTTTTATTATCATATCTGTTGTTCTCATTGCAAATCTATAACTTTTTCTTCATTTTGTCCTTTCCATACTTTAAAATATACCATTCAATGTTGACTATGGATATGTGTCCAGAAATCAAATAATATGTTAAACTAATGTATTTTTATTGATTTAACTATAGACTTTCCAATAATTACAGAAGTGCTCATTTAAATTTATAAAAGTTAACTTTTTAAAATCTAAAACGAAGAGAACTTTTTATTTTCGTATTTCTTGATTTAGGAATCATTGGCAATTTTTGTTTCGATAAATCAGTCATTCATTAACCTTCATTGATGATATTTTAAAATCAATATTCTTTCATGTCTTCTCTACTTCATCAATTTTATTTCCATAAATAACATTTAAAATATGAATTTTTTTATTCTACCTAACATAACCACAAGTATTATGGTGGCAATAGTTGTCACACTCATTGTTTTTTATGTCAACATATTCTGGTTGTTATCTCTATTTAATGTCACTATAATTATGCCTACGTCAGAAGCAGGTATGTTAGGACTAAAAAACTTTAATCTATAAGAAAAAAATAGAAACAAAAGGATAATCCAAACTTATATTTATATTCCTCAATGAAAGAATTTGAATTAAAAATCCCACTGAACATGAATAGAAGAAATAAAACAATATAATGAGAATTCTTGTTTTGTCTCTATTTTAACATTCTTGAAAACTTTAAACTCTTTTTTTAAACATTTTGATAGAATTTGCGAGGAATTTTGAAAGAAAGACAAAGGTAAACATTCTATGGATATATTTAATTTATTCAATTGAAAACATTAATTAATTAATAAATTAATATTCAAATTTTGAAAATATTTTTCATTTCTAAGTATTTTTTAGACTATATCTGAAAAGAGTTAAAAAATAAATTAATCCATTTATTACTGTAGAAATAATTTTTAAAAAAGTTTAAAAATAATATTTAAAAATAGTTTGAATTATCGTTGATCCATGTCATTAAAATAAGTCGTTTTTAACAAAGGGCGTCATCGTTATTGACAAAATTATTTTAACGATGACTGTTAAATAAATTCGTTATAAATTAAGAATTAATGACGAGTAGAACCAACTTCGTCATTGAAAGAAAAATAAAAAAATAAAAAAGTATTATTTTTATTATTTAAAAAATCATTAAATAAAGATTATTTTAGAAATTAGAAAATAAAATCTAGTAGTTAATTAGATATTAATTTAAAAATCATTTATTAATAATAAAAATTAATTTAAATATTAATAATTTTTTAGTCCTTAAAATAGTTTTTAATTTAATTAATAAAATAATTATTTTTTTTTAAAAAAATTAATTTTTATTTAATATTTTTTATATCAATTTAAACTTAGTTTATATGCTTTTTAGTTTTAGAAAAATTTTACTTGTTAGTTTAAAAATTGTAAACACTATGTAAAAGATTTTATTCTTTTTCTTTCATTTAAATCATTTTTTTAAGCAAATAATTATTTATGTATATTTATTTTATTTTTATCTATCTTTTATTTACATTTCTTTCACAAAATATCTGTTTAAACAAATCCAAATAAAAAATTACTAAATAACATATTTATTCAAAACAAAAAGATATTTTTATCTATTTTTTATTCATACATGTTTGATGAAATATTTTTTAAACCAATCTAACATAATAAAAAACTAAATACAAAATTCAAAACAATAAAGAAAAAATGAGTAAACAGAAATTTCTAAATTTATAGCTAAAATTACTGTCATACTATGAACAAGTTCAAAGTCAAAAATTAAAATTATCAATCCACTTCAGAAAGAAATACAAAATACAAAATATAGAAAAATGTATCATTTTTTCAAAATAAAAAAAAAAAAAATGTTTTCTCAACTTGCTCCTCTTCTTGTGAAAAATCTGTTACATTAGTTTGCATTTCTTAACGAGACCTGAAATATAAATACAACACACAATTAGAAACAGTAAAATTTCATAACTTCAATTCAAATTTACTTCAGGTTATGCTTAAAATCCTCCAAGTCATGGGATAATTAGCCTTATAATTTTGCCAGAAAAAAGGTTCACAATAAACCTCAAATAAAGGAATATTTAATTTCGGGTGGTCTCATTAATAAGGTAAAATAGTGGAGATTTATAACAAAAAGATATAAATTTTGTTTATTCAAGACTGAAAGAAATATAGACGAACATCATAGCTATCCTAAATTTCAGAAATTAGTAATTGATCCAAAAAAATGGTAGAAATTCAGCATTAACAAGGTCTATCTGAAGGGATAGAGTTTTGAATTTGGGTAATAAATTCCTTACCTCTTTGTGAACAACCTATTGACAATGTTGTTGAGATCATCATCGTGGATCAAACTAGGATTATTCTGGAAGTTTACATGGGGAATCATTGGTGCTTTTGCAACTCCTATAGAAAATTTGTCCATCTTGCGGCATTTAGCTATCTTCATTTCTTTCAGACATGAGAACTGCAAAGTAGCTTTCCCTAAATAAAACCCTTCTAGCCTTGGTAAGGAATCCAACGTTAATGTTGTGAGTTTTCCAAATATGATCTCATCATCATTGTCTTCTTTCTCAGCTATCTCTTTTAATGATTTACAGTTCATTACAATCAGGGACTCAAGTTGCACCAAACTTTTGGCAGTTGAAAATTTGAATAAATATGTCATCTCTTGACACAACTTCACACACAATTGTTTCAGGCTGATGAATGATACTGAATTCGGAACTAAATTTTGTAATTGAGGGCACCTTTCAAGGTTTAATACTTCAAGCTTTTCAGAATATGGCGGGTGCTCTAACCCTATGGACTTTAGCTCTTCAAGATTGCCTAGGGTTAAACTTTTCAGTGTGGTAGGTATTCTCTCCTTAACTTGGTGTTCTTGGGCAGGGAATATCTCCTTGATTCTAAGGCATCTAACAACTAGATGTTCTAAATTGTGCACCTTGTGGAGGAAATCAAAAGGCAAAGTATCTTCCTCACTATAATCATCCTCATTGTCACCATCCTCACTGTCATCATCCTCACTATCACCATCATCATTGTCTTCATCATTATCACTGTCATCATCAACATTGTTACCATCCTCACTGTCACCATCATCAGTGTCACTATCCTTACTGTTACCATCCTCACTGTCACGATCATCACTGTCACCATCCTTACTGTCACCATCATCACTGTCACTATCATCATCACTGACACTATCATCACTGTCACCATCTTCACTTTCACCATCCTCACTGTCATCATCATCACTGTTATCATTAACACTGTCACCATCATCACTGTCATCATCATCACTGTCACCATCATTTTTGTCATCATCATGACTGTCATCATCATTGTCACAATCCTCAAAGCATAGCTCAAGATAGTTTAACTTGTCAAAGAGGTCTTCTGGAAAATATTTATTCCTCAATAACTTAATGTTTTCCTCATTGAGTGCCAATTTCTTCAGTTTGGGAACAACCTAACAAGGTCAACATATTCAAAAGTAAATGTGGAGTTGATGGAGGGAAATAATGGAAACAAAAATAGAACTCAAAAGTGGTAGTACTTTGTCACCTTTTCAACAGAGAACAAAGGTTGTCTATTTGTATCTGGAGAACTAACTTCATTCTCTGTTGTATCTGGATAACTAACCTTACTCTCTGTAATTTCTTTTGTGTCACTATCAAGAAATTCAAATGTGAATAGTTTCAACTTTGGACAATAGGACACGTTTAAGCTTTCTAATATGGGGCATTTCAGATGGTGTTTTCCAGGATAAAAGCAACTTAGCTGTGGCAGCTTATAAAGAAGCAAAGATGACAAACAAGGGAATTCAAACCTTGCAGTTGCTTCCTCTTCCATTGCATCTTCCTTTCTTACTATTGATACCAACTCGGCACAGTTCCGTATATCAAGTGTCCCAAGCTTTAAAAGATTTTTGGCAAGGGATGAATGGAATAGTGTTTCCAATTGTTTGCAATCACGAACACTCACTTCTTGTAAATTTGGAAAGTTGATCATTCCTTGTGGATCTTTGCTCCATACCCTCTTCAAATATGGCAACTTATCTAAAGTAAGCTTTTTCAAAGGAGAGACTATTCCATTCTTTTCCATCGTTTCATCGATATTAAATATTACCTGCACAGCCTTGCTGCTATGTACCTGCAATTCTTCCAAGCTCCTTAAGACACGAAGGATTCCAGATGAAATCTTAAAATTTTCTATAATGTTCTCTACCACCAATGTTTTTACGCTTTGAAAGTAGCTATCTTGCAACGCAGCTTTGTCATGCCAAAATTCTTTCATCTTAGGATCCTCCTTAATTGTCCAATGTTTTATTATGAAAAAAAAAATGAGAAGTGGACACAGAAGGACAAATATTAGAACTTCACTTGAAATGAAAATTATGTTATCGAGAAAGTATTGAACCACCCTAAATTTTGAACTTAGTTCATAATAAGAAAATCATGAAATAAAAATTAATTTTAGAAACAAAAAATAATTAGCTGTTATAGTAACTAAATTATAAAAAAAATTTAAAAAAATTTGGTTTCTAAATTAGTTTCTATTATTGTTAAATGATTTCTAAATTGGTATCTAATTAGCAACTAAGGTTTTTCAACTAAATTTAGAATCTAATTTATAAACTATTTAACAATAATAAAAACTAATTTAGAAACCAATTTTTTTAATTTCTAAAATGTTCTCTAATTTAGTCACTATAACAACTAATTATTTTTTGTCTCTAAAATTAGTTTATATTTCATGGTTTTCGTGTCAGAGATACTGTATAGAAACAGAGGATGTGAAAGAAACATTTAATTTTTTTTATTAAGTTTACACTATTAATTTCAGAATATTTCTAATTAGTCAACAAAAACTGTTTTGAATAAAAGAAATTAATTGAAAAAATATATAATTGTTAAGTAATAATATACCAGTTCAATTGTAAAACTTACAAAAATCCTCATTTTCCAATCCCAAACCATTAATGATAATGAATTCCTTACCTTTTTGACAAACAACCACTGGACTGTAGTGTTGAGATCATTGAGGAAAGTTAAGTTAGAATAATATATTGAAGTTTCAATCCCTTGAAACATTGGCGCATTAATGGTTCCTTCAGAGAAAGTTATCATATTGGGGCATTCATCCACCGTGACTGTTTTGAGTCGTGAGAATTGCAAAGTGGTCTTTCCTGAATAAAAGCTTGCTAACTTTGGTAAGGAAACCAGCTCTAATGTTGTGAGGCGTCTAAACTTGATCTCAGCAGAAGCATCTTCATCTTCTTTTTTTACTATTTCTCTGATTAAATCACATTTCTCTATACATAAGAACTCAAGTTGCACCAAACTTTCGGCAGTTGAAAAGGTGAACAAATAATGAATTTTATCACAGAGCCGCACAGTCAACTTTTTTAATGTTACAGAAAATGGTTTTACCCATGGGTGCTCTAACCCTATTGACTCCAGGTCATGAAGTTTCACTAATGTTAATCTTTTCAATTCTGGAAGTTTTCCGTCATGAACTTCAAGTTTTTGAGAGGGAAATATCTCCTTGAGACCAAAGCAATGCCTCACTTCTAGACGTTGTAAACTGGGTACCTTGAGAAGATCAAAAGGCAAAGTTTTTTCTTTTCTGTCAACATTTTCATAGGATAGATCAAGTTTATTTAAATTGCACAGGAGGTGTGGTGGCCCATGTCCATCTCTCAACAAGATAATGTTTTCCTCATTGAGTGTCAAGTTTTTCAATTTTGGAACAACCTAGCAAGGTGAAATGAATTCAAAAGAAATGTGATTGTAATGGTGGCAGTTTGAAGCTATAGGAGGAAAATATATGACGAAAGAAAAAGGAAGCAAAAAAGTGCTTGTGCTTTGTCACCTTTTCAACCGAGAACAGAGGTTGTTGAAGCTGGCTAATGGTATTGGGAGCACTGACTTCACTCTCTCTAACTGCTTCTTTGTCAGAAAATTTTGAAGTGAATAGCTTCAACATAGGACAATAGGACACGTCCAAGGTTTCTAATATGGGGCATTCCAGATGGTGTTTTCCTGGATAAAAGCAACTAAGCTTTGGTAGTTTATAAAGAATAAAGAA
>Ga0123342_1000873_pt1 | contig 49877 bp, 13 predicted proteins | sample Turbeawhitnodule_FD_89960 | JGI IMG/M metagenome (GOLD analysis project Ga0123342, IMG submission 89960) | Root nodule microbial communities of legume samples collected from Mexico - Turtle bean Mexico white nodule | ecosystem: Host-associated > Plants > Roots > Nodule | place: Mexico: Nepantla...
AAAAAAAAAAAAATAAAAATAAATACATTGAAATTATTAAATAAAAATAAATGAATATTAAAAATATATATATATATATATATATATATATATATATATATATATATATATATATATATATATATATATATGATAGTTGTGTAGAAAATGAATTGGAAGAGGTGGAGAGAGACGTGTAAAATACTGGACATAAGAAGTTTACAGCGCTATGGTAAGGGGAAACAAGATCATCCTCAACACGTGTAATTTTATTTGTTAGCGTTGGGAGAGAAAAAAAAAATGTCTGGGCCCAACGTTTTGGATTGCAGCATAAAAACATAAATATTTTTGGTTTATCCTTTTCCCATCCCATTTGTGCTAAGTTCACCTATCATTTTTGTGACAAAATTTTAGAAATAGCATTAAGAACAAATTACTCATCTACTCACTTTACATTATTACTCCCTCCATCTTTTTGCAGCAATTTCTTCCTGCACCTCCATGCTTTCTTCTTATATTCTAAAATTTAGAATACAATTTCATATTTAAAATTTGAGAGTTTGAAAAGTATATAGATTATATAATTTAAAAATGAATAAAGAAAATCCTACACTTTAACCGAAGAGTAATTTTAGAATTAAAATATTTATGGAGGTGTGGGATGAAAATATGGAGGAGGAAGAAGAAATTCCTGTAAAACTTTCTTCAAATTCATAATAACGTGGCATTTTATGTTTTGTTTGGAGATTTTTTTTATTGGTATAAAATAATCATTAAGATGTACATATTGGTTTGATAATATTAAATTCTTCAATTATCACACTGGAACATGTTTCGGAATATGTATGGAAGAAAATTCCAAAAGTTACACACTCATAATTATCTATGAATAATTTTATGTAAGAGAAGACATAAGAGTAACATCAATAGCAGGTAGTTAGTAACAACATTGTTTGAGAATAATAATGATAAAAGTGTTGATAATTTTAGTATCGAAGTATAAGGACAAAAGAATAAAAAAAATATATTATTTTTCTCTTTACTCAATTATTTTTTTCTTAATAAAATCATTATAAATTTATGAATTCAATAACAGGTTTAAATACGCGTCATTGTAATTATTGTAATTTACCTAATAAAATAATATAATTAAAGAGTTTCAAATAATTACTATAACTTTATGTTTATATTTGGTGAATTTTTATGAAAGTATAAACTAATATTATTCCATAAAAAAAATCAAGAAGTTTACTGTAGGAATGACAATATAGGTAAACTCATTTCAATTAACTAAAATTGAGTTGGAGTGAACAGGTCCATTAGGTCCATGCGGGTTTCTAATCTTGAATTGCACAATTTTTTTAAAAAACATAGTTATTGTATAATTTTTCATTTAAAATTTTAGTATATCATAAAAATTGAATATTTATTATAAATATATAACAATTAAAAAAATGTAAAGATTAACATTTACAATTTACTATAAGTAAATAAAAGTGTATTTGAATTAGGGCTAAATATGTTTTTTTTTTTTTTTTACAATATTACGAAATTGGTTTATTTTTCTTAATTCAAATTTTAGACACTCAAGGTGCTTGTAGTATATGAATGATAGGAATGGGTCCCTAATAGTAGATGACGTTATTTTTTGTTTTGATGTGACAAACATAGTTCTAGCGTAAATTATATTATAATATTAAACCGTCCACTTCAACAATGAGTCATAAGTAAGTTGGATTACTATTATTTTCCACACCAACGTCATCATATATCTATCTGAACCTACTAATCTTCTAACCATTTTTTTGCTGAAATGTGTATAGACATTAAGAAATGGAAACCTAATTTTTACTGAGATATGTTTAACTGAGATTTCAGATAAATCCCAAACTTCAAGCAAGACGATAACACCTTGTACCGATCAAGCACGACGTTGTTTTTATTGTCTCAAATTGGTCACACATAAATTACACTTGTCGCTAACTCATTATTGACGTAGATGATATGATATTATAATACAATCCAATATATAACTTTGTTTGCCATGTCAAAAATAAAATGATCATTCCAATAGTTTTCATACTACAAGTACTTCGAAAGACTAAAATTTGAATCAGAAACAAAAACAAATCTCACGTTATGATACAGGAAAAAAAACATGTTTAACCATTTGAATTATTATTATTCAAAAATTAAATAAACTAAAAGATAAAAAAAAATACATTTAAGTTTTTAAAACCATCATCTAAATATACATTGAAATTATTTTCCTTTCCAACAAGGTTGTGCGACTGAAATTCGATTTATATATTTGATGTAAGTACAATCTAATTATTCATACAAATATAAATTTTAATTGTAAAGTTATAAATTTTAATAATGAAAACAAATAAATATTTAAAGAAGATGTTAAAAGAACGGTGTTCTTATAAATTCTTTATAGAAAAAATCATATATTTAACTTCCTGATTGATATCTTTGTCTGCATGTGAATCCCTCCTTTAGTAAATATCAAGTATAACTAAAAAATTTAAGTCAAAAGAATAAGAAGATGAGATAATGACTTTAAAGAAAAAAACTTGCTCAAAGATTAGTAGAAGAGAAAGTGTCAAGTCAATTTACGATTTCATTCCGTTATAAAGGTTAATGCAAATATATTTTTGTTTCTTTGTAATAAGTATGTTTGTGTATTTTTTTAATCTCATTCATTTGTATTTGTATTTGTATTTGTATGTAACTTTAGGAAACACATTTTGTGTTTGTCCTATATGCATATGCATGCTTATTAATTAGTGGTTTGAAGGTTATAGTTATTGTTTAAAGTTGTTTATGATTGACTTTGTTTATAAATGTTTGGTATATAAATGCTTTGTATGTTGTCCTTTAAAGTTGTTTGTGAGTGATATTATTTATAAACTCGTTGTTCATTTCTCCTTATTGTGTTGATTGCATGGTCAAATATTGAATCTTTATATTATGTATGACTCATTGATTTGAGTAAATACATTTAGAGTAATTAAGGGTTTATTTTAATTATGAATTGTTTGTAGAATTATTTGCAAACTTTAATTTCGTTTTGCGTTATGGTTATGGTTATGGTGGAAGGTTCATAATAAATGTTGTCAATACTTGATTAGATATGTTGTAAAAAATACAAGGAGATTAGGGACATGTATTTTGTAATGGCAAAATAAGAATGGAGGATGGGTTGCACCTTAAAAGTGGATGATGTTGATATCATAATGCTTCTAAATACTTGTCTAAACAATCATAAGATGTGATCATGAACCAAGAAAAACATGTTTAAGGAGTCATTAAAGAAGCAAAACAAAAAATCCAAGAAGAAGAGACAAGACTCTAGGACCTACTAAAAGAGATTTCAAGAGAGTTTTAACATAACGACAAGCTAAGGAGCTACAAAAATAACTTAAAGAAAGCTATTCTAGAAATGGAGACTCTTAATTTTCAAAACACATGTAAAAACTACCTTTGTTTTTATACTTCCTATAGTTAATTTAATTGTTTGGATAAAAAATAACTACACATGGGAAGAAATAAGAATAAGGGAATGTGCATGCACCCGTAGGATTAGGATTCCAAGCCCTACATGAGTAAGAGGGATTAGAATTTCTTGGTTAATACCCTATATCAATACACTAAGTGAACTTGGTGAATATGGTGGCAAATAACCTCTAACAAACACATGGACACAAGGAACAAAATGTGGCATAAACACCTTTTGAAAAATGTTATAAACTTGTTGCAAGACCTATTACTAAACCTGCACAAGAGCATGTTGCAACACATATTATTGAACCTTCTTGATTGTTGCATAACTTGCCAAAGAGAGAACCCAATTCACAAAGGAGTGGATGGTGTTGAAAAACACATTAATATATTAGTGTGTTGAAAATATTTTGTACCAACTTATCACCAATACTTTATGAAGAGGTTAGTGATATTTATATAATTGGTAGTGACCTTAGGTAGGAGGAAAAGAAGAAATACAACATCATAATCACCCTTTAAGAAAAAAATGCAAAAAATCCTATAAAAGGACTCAAGCATCGAAGAGAAAATGAGAGCTTGATAGAGTTTTCTTAGTTTCTTTTCTTATTTGTAATTCTTTTTTTTTTGCCTCCGCATGGAAAGCTAAACCTTTTTGGTTGATTCCTTTGTAATTTTCTATCGAGTTTTGAGGTATTGGTCAATAAAAGCTTTGATTTTTAATTCTCTATAGCAGTTGTTTTAATAGTCTAATCCTGGAAAACTGGTTTTTGTGAGAGGTTGTACTTGAACGCATGATTGAGAGTCTTCCTTATCTTAAACTTTGATTTTTTAGTTAGTTTGCATTGTTCCAATTAATTTCTTGGGCGCATGATTCAAGAGATAGGAGATAAGCATTCCCATGGAGTATACGCATGGAACAAAGTGGGTATTGATTAAACAAATAGACGCATGATTTACTGGTGAGTTTCAGTTGAATAAGATTAACGGATGTTCAATCTAGTTTAGCCCTTTTGGAGGATTGAGAAAGGAATAATCTTTAGAGAACCTGTGAAGAATTCAATGGTGGAAGAACTTGGGGATCAACCGCGTTTTATTTGTTGTTTTAATCTCTTTTATATTTTCTGCACAACTATCTCAAACTCCCTTTTTATCTTTATTGTTATTGCTTGCGGATAAATTTTAAACACCGATTTACTGATTTTACTATTGGATTAGTTGGGAGATGACTTAGGGTCATCTGACCACAATTACACTATCATCTCTCTAACGTTAGACAGATTTACGCCGGAATCATTTTAGTTTGACAGCAAAACGACAACTATGAAATTTGACGAGCCCAGGCTCGAGGCCAAGGAAGAGCTACGCCAAGTTCCTCTTCTCAACGAGGAACTTAGTACCTGTGTTGTTACGACCATAGCAACAACCGAGGCCGAGTTGGTACACCAGACGCTGAAGAATAATGTAGATCTCTTCATCTGAACGACTTTCAATATGCCGGGGGTAAGCCCATATATCATCTCCCACAAGCTCTCAGTCTACAAGGAGGAGCGCCCGATCGCACAGAAGAAGAGAAAGCTTGGTGAGGAGAAGAGATTGGCAGTGAAAGAGGAGACCAAAAAGATTCTATCGATTGGGTTCATACGAGAGGCCTGGTATACCACCTAGTTGACCAATGTGATTATGGTCACCAAGGCCAACAATAAGTGGAGGATGTGTGTAGACTACACAAACCTCAACAAAACCTGCCCTAAGGACTCGTACCCCCTTCCTAACATTGACCGATTAGTGGATGTAGCCGCCGACCATAAAATGCTCAGTTTCCTAGACGCTTATTCTGGCTACAACCAAATAAGCATGCATCTTAAGGGCAAGGAGAAGACCGCTTTCATGACGGTGATAATTACTACTATGAAATAATGTCGTTCGACTTGAAGAACGTTGGAGCGACCTACCAACGACTTATGGACAAAGTCTTCAAGGAACTTATCGGTTAGAATGTTGAGGCCCTGTGGACGACATAGTGGTAAGTCAGACTCATGCGACCAACACATCAAAGATTTGGAGGAGGTTTTCGAGGCGTTAAGGCATACAAATATGAGGTTCAATCCGGAGAAGTGCGCGTTTGGCGTTAAAGGCGACAAGTTCTTGGGTTTCATGATAACCCATCGGGTAATTGAAGCCAACCCGGAAAAATGTAGGGCGATAACTGAGATGTGAAGCCCTTAGAATGTGAAAAAGGTGCAACAACTTATAGGGTGTCTCATCGCCCTCTCTAGATTTGTCCCTCAGCTGGCCGAACAGACACGACAAATGGTACAGCTGCTCCGTAAGGCAGCCAAGTTCAGCTGGGACGACAAGTGTGAAGAAATTTTCCAGCAGCTGAAGAAGTTTTTGTCCTCGCTGGCAGTGATTTAGAAGTCGAGACCGGATCAACCAATAGTTGTTTTCTTGTCGGTCTCGGAGGTGTGCAACCCTCGTGCAAGAGGTGGAAAAGGAAGAACGTCCCGTGTATTTCGTCAGTCAGACGCTCCATGCGGCCGAGACGAGTTATCAAATGATCGAGAAGGTTGCACTTGCTCTTGTCCTAACGACCAGACGGATGAGACCGTACTTCCAAAACCACGTCATAACGGTAATAACTGACTATCCAATCTTTAAGATTTTGTCTAAACTTGATCTTGCAGGACGCATGATAGGATGGTCGATGGAGCTCTCAGAGTTTGACATCATCTATAAGCTTAGGGGTGCAATCAAACCTCAATGCTTAGACGACTTCTCCGTTGCGCTAACTCCTCAGCAAGACCTTTCGACCGAATGAATGATATATGTGGATGGTTCATCCCACACGACCGAGACCATATCTTAGACCCGATTATTATGTCGATCGACACTACACAACCAGCTACGCATAAGCAGAATTAGTGAGTCTAATCAACAATCAAGAGCTAGGTAATACACTTCTAAACATTACCCAACTCTCTAATCTGGCCCAATAAAAAAGGCCGACCATAATAATATAAATAACACAGATTCCAATAATCAAGTACGTCATTATACAATACTCAGGATACCGAGTGTTGAATATTAAATCTGACTTGAGCGTCAAAGTGTCTTTTGTAGGTACCATCCGAGTCTAGACTACGTGAAGACCGAGGAGTAGAGTTAACAGAGGAGAGGAAGAAACTTGTTTGGAGAGGAACTGAAGTTCAAACCGACCGGCCAACCAAGGAAGCAGAGGAGTAGTTCTAATAGTTCTCTAGGCCCCAACCCCGTTCGAGAACATAAAATTTTTAGAGGAATAATATTGTGTTGCATATATATGTGACACATTAAACTATAAACCAAAAATTCATCCTCAATTGTTCAATCAACTTTAATCATGAAAAATATTATATATAAAAGAAGAAAATGCAATGAAATCTGCTTCTCTTTTCTTCGTCTTGGACCCGTATAAAGACTCATTTAAATTGTTTCTATCTTTCGCACCAAATCTAGGTTAAACGTCGTCGCTCTTAACAATGTTCCTTCGCGTTAAAACCTTGCGATTGGGGGAGTGAACGCGACAATGAAACTCTTGTTGCTTCAGAAGTTTTTCCTTCTCTTATTCCTCTATTTTGCTATGAATATTAATTCTCTACAATTAAAAAATAAAAAACAAACAAAATATCAATATAGCATGTAAAAAGTAAAGTTAAGAACATAATGACATACCTTTTCTACATAATGCTCTTTCGTGACCAAACCTATTTTGAAGGTGGTCTCTAAAATCATGAGCAAAGATAGAGAAATGGTGATGATAGAAAACTAAAAAAAAAACAAATTGGAAGTAACTTTTTTGTAAAATATGAGGAAATGAGAATATAGTTTTGTTAATGCTCTGTATGATTTTATTTAAATCCATAAAATTGTTACAGATTGTTGTGATGGTGCGCACAACTCCTTTTGTTGAGTCTTTCCCCTCCCTCTACTCACAAACTTCAATTATAATATCTTAAAACAAAGGTCAAATAAGGGTTTCACAAATATTAATCAAAACATAGAAAGAGAAAGAGAAGTGAGAATGAAAGTATGATTTTACATGAAAGAGGAAAGGAAAGAGAAAAGAAAGTGAGAAGTAGGGTAAAAAAATGTGGGAAGTAGGGTAAAAAAGGATGTGGGAAATAGGGTAAAAAAAGAATGTGGGGAGTAGGAACGTGTGAAAAGGAGAGAGAGAGAGTCGGAAGTGACAATGCGAGCTGATTTTTCTAACCCGCTCTGCATAAGGGTTGGCTCACGGGCCTGCGAGCTTTATTAAAAAAAATATTTTTTAAATAAAAAATTTGATTTTTTTTATTTAGATGCATTAGGTAAATGGTCTCATAATATTATTTTCATGAAACTTGCGTAATAAGATGTTAATAAAAATTTCAAAATGTAAAATATGAGGCTACATGAAGAAAATATAGGAGTGTAAAAAAAATTATACATTTTAAAATTATATGAGTTATGCGGGCCAACCCGCCCCAACCTGCACTTGGCCCGCTCGGGCTGCTTGTTATGCGGGACAGGCCTAAGCGGGTTAACGAGTTGAAATAAGCAACTCGTCCTGCGTTTTTTTCAGCGGCCCGACCCACTTTGCCATCCCTAGTGGGAAGTAGGATACGTGGGTGTGAGTAATGTGTACTGGAGAATCATAAAATCTATTTCTTAAATCAATTTTAAAATTGCTACAATAGTGAAGAGTAATTAGGAAATAACAAAAAAAGTTCTTTCAAAATTCAAACAAGAATAAGGGTAACAATAATAAAATATATTTTTTGGCGAGGAAGTTAAAGTAAAAGTAAATGTCCATCAACCCACGTTTCTCCTACTAAAGCAGTACAAATATTAACAAATATCTTTAATATTTTATTTAATAGAGAAGAAGAACTTTAAGAAATAAAAGAATGACTACAAATAAAATAATTTTAAAAATGTTTTATTAACTTCTAAAATTATAAATTTTTTAAATAATGAAAATAAATTAATAAAATAAAATATTAAATAAGAATAAATATATATAAATAAATATTTAGAGCAGTTTAAAGAAATTCCGTTTATATATATATATAAATAGGTATAGATAAAATGAAAATACCCATATATTAATATTAGAGTGAGAAGTAATATAAAAAAAAGCCTTGTTGAAATAAAATTATAAAAGAATATCAAGAGACTAGTAAATTTAACACAATTAATTATTATTTTTAATCAGTAAAGTTTATTACTTTTCCAATTAAAAATTATAAATAATTGAAAACACAGAATAATAGTACCAAATTACTTTTTCTAAAAGGTTTAAAATAACCCTCACACCACACACTCCATTCACGTTCACTTGGGCACACAAACCAGCTGCACTCAAACCCTTCCTCACTTTCCAAACCCTAGCGGCAGCACCACACACGTTCTCTTTTTCCAAAGATGTCGAGCGCCGATCCCGAGCACCGAGAGGAGGAGGAGGTACCCGCCGCCGGAGATGACGAGGACACCGGAGCTAACATCGCTCCTATAGTCAAACTCGAGGAGGTTGCTGTAACCACCGGCGAGGAGGACGAAGATCCAATCCTAGATCTGTACGTTATTTCCTCCTCTCATTTTTCTCTACTTTTACATTTCGATTTAGCGGTTTGTACACTGATCGGTGCGGTTTATACTTGTATATCTCTGATCACAGCAAATCGAAATTGTACCGTTTTGACAAAGATGGGAACCAGTGGAAGGAGCGAGGCGCAGGCACCGTGAAGTTCCTGAAGCATAAGGTTACCGGCAAGGTTAGGCTTCTCATGAGGCAGTCCAAGACTCTCAAGATCTGTGCCAATCATCTCAGTACGTTCTTTTTTTTTTCTTTTACATATTTTTTATTTCGAATTTCGCTTTTGAGGTTTAATTTTTTTGTTTTATTTGTTCTCGATTGTTTCAGTTTTGGCCACGATGTCTGTGCAAGAGCACGCTGGGAACGAGAAATCCTGCGTTTGGCATGCTAGGGATTATGCTGACGGTGAACTTAAGGACGAACTTTTCTGCATCCGATTTCCTTCTATTGAAAGTAAGTTGTGCGATTTGTAACTTTACATCTACATACCTTGAGTTATCTGTTGTCACCCGGTTGATATTCACAGTTTTGGCAATTTCTGTTTGATGATAGATGTGATGGTAGCAAAATAAATCTTTGAAAGTGTGAAGTTCCTCTTCAGTCTTCGCTATTTTTATGCAGTAGATCTTGTCTATTTCATTCTAAGCAGTGTCTTGCCTCCACTTGCTCTTTGAACCTTCATCATAGAGTTGGATTTGATGCATCCCTACTAAAACACTAATGCAAAGTTTGTATGAACTCGTCTGATCAGTTCAGGGTTTTGTGATCTAGGAAATTTAGTTAGGGTGCCTTTTCTATCCAAATATATTATGATTTTGTGTGCTTGCAATATTTCATAAATTTTTTTTTTACCAGAAACATTGATTTTAATGTATAGAACCCGAGGAAGGTTAAGTGACCTGACTAATATTCTCATCATCTGTTCATTTTGATATCTCTTTGCCATCAAAATTTGGCCCGAAGTTTTTTGATAAAATATCCATGTTGTGTATTGTCTTGAATTCTTGTTTTAGTGAAATTATCTGCATATATTCCCAGTTTCAATAGAAATCTGGTTCAGTAAGCAAAAATGACTTGGGTACATTTTCTGGCTTTAATAGTTGCATATTTATAATGTTTTTGATTGGGTTCAAACACTAAAATATTATATACGGTTCGTGCATCCTACTATAAATACTTACTCATTCTATCCTTTAGATTTTTTACATGGGTGATGAATATCTGACCTAACTTGAACTATATTCATGTGTCAGTAAATTGATTTGATGTCTTTTGTAATGCCATGTTAAGTTTATGAATTGTTTTTGTCATATTGTATTTCATAGCCTTTGATTTTAAGAAATTTAGTAAATCAATAGACTTTGGTTGTTTGGTGTATTTCATAACTTAGATACAGAACAATAGATTTTAACTTGCCTATGTTTCTTGGTTTTTAAAATTTGAATAATGAGCTATATCTCCATGATATAATCATGTTTATAAACTTATAATTACATGCATTCGGTAACTCTTGTATGGATTTCTTTTCAATCTTTTAATTTACTTTTACTTGGATTCCGTGTTACATGATCTTCTGTTCTGAAAATCTTCTAAAGACTTTGAGATCGCAAATGACATGTAATAATATATTTTAATCAATAACTAATGTTATTTCCTGTGCTCTTTTGGGCTGAGGGATATTTTCTTTGTATGTAATAATATATTTTAGACAATCACTAATGTTCTTTCTTGTGCTCTTTTTGGTCGAGGGATATTTTATATTTTTGTATTGAACGTCTATTTCTCCCAACAAATATCGTTGTTGTGCTTGCCATAATTGTAGTGATTGATGTATTTTAAGCATATTCTGTTTTCTTGTCTCTGTAGATTGCAAAAGCTTCATGGAAACATTCCAAGAAGTTGCTGAATCCCAGAAGACAGAGGATGACAATGAATCATCTGCAGCAGCTGGTCTTATTGAGAAATTAAGTGTTGAAGAGAAGACAGAGAAGAAAGAAGCTGAAGAGAAGTCTGATGACAAAACAGAGATAGAATCTGAAAAGGAAAGCAAGGCAGTTGAAGATAAGAAAGCTGAAGAACCTGCATCCTCAGCTTGAGTATTTCTTATTCATGTTCTATACTTGGCAATCTGACAAGGTTAGGTGGTTGTTGTTTTTGCCGCCCATATCTTGGAATATTCTCAAATTTAATAGTTGCCAGATTGTGTCACTGAACTGAGCTGTTTGTGTCCTCGTGAGTTTTTTGTCAGCTGGCAAAGTTAGGGTTGGGTTTGAATTTTGAGGCTTGAATGGTTGAGCTTTCGGGGTCTTGGGAGTCTATTAGTCTTGGGAGTCTATTATTATTGTTATTTTCATTCTACATGTGTATTTGTTGCGAGTAAGGAGTCATGTTGGTTGGGGAGGGTGCAGTCAAGAAATAGTCAAAATTATAAACAAAGGTTTTGGTACAATTGTCTGAGTTTCACATTTCTTTTTCAGGACTGAACTAATTTTTTTTTCGGCTGTTCTTTCTCTACATAGTTTTCTTTGTAGACTTGACGTTAGAGCTAGCATTTTTATCATAGTGCTTCTGAGAGAAATAAATAGTGTGAAAATAGGCGGACTATCGGTAATAGACTTTTTGGATCATTGAGAATAATATAGAATGGAAGAAGTTTACAAACTATTTTTAGAAAGTACATGCTGATACTCTGACAAAAAAACTAGGAAATGGACAAATGTAAAAACTATTTTTAGAAAGCACACTACTCCCTGAATATATAAATAAGAATAGCTTCCAAGCTTTTGAGAGCATTTTTATTATGTTTGGATGTTGCCTTTTAAAATGCTTTTAGACCATAGCAAAAGCTATAGGGTACATGATTATGTGATGTACATGATAAGTTGGTTTATTCATTTTACCAAAATATTCTTTTCCTTTCTTCATCTCCCTTTCCTATCTCCGTTCCAAATTATTTTAATGTGTACAAGTCTCAAGCTTCCCTCATGTCCATTCACTCATGCCCGAGTTCATCGGTGGTGGACTTTAGGCATCAACAAAAAACTTTATGCAGATTGTGCAGTGTACATATTTAAAGGCACAATCGTTGTGCTTGACAATTGTGTTTCGGCACTAATTCTCGTCCCAAAGAATCTTAAAATCTAGAAGTTTTTATATGTTCATCATATTAGTGACGTTGGATTTTAAGCAATTGCGAACTGCTCACTTTTGGATATTTTGCTTCTTGTTGATACTCTTTGAATATTTTGTTATTAAACTTGGTACATAACTGCAAAGCTTTACATTGGTTTTGAAGAAACCGTTATATTAAGAGATATCTTGTTTCGGAATAAGGGATTGAGGGGGTGGAGGATGAGGGGATCCAACTATTACAGTTATCACAATTTTCTTGGGCATCTGTATTTTGGCAAATTCTCTTTTACATATCAACTTCAACATGTAATCAATTTGTTATTTGTTATTGAAAATGATAAAAATGTCCCTTCAACAAAATGACAATAATAATCTTAAAAAATTATATTCTGGAACTTTTTATTCGGAAATATTTTGGATTTGAATTTCTGAAATATATTTTTGAATTTTTGGAAACTTTTACTTTGTGTTTTAATTTTTTTTTAAATGTATCTTTTTAGTTTTTGAATTATATTTATTATTTCATAATTTTAAATTTGGAATAAGAATAATTTTGGAAATTAAAAAAATATAAAGTGCAGGTTAAAATTGGTTTGGTAGATGAAGAAGGGTTGGAAGTTACGAGGTTCGGATATTTCTTTTAATGTATTCATGTTGGATACACATATTCTAACAATGCTACATATGTTTTGGAAGTTAAAGAAGAAAGAGTTGGAAAGTGCGTTATTGCCGGGAGGAAAAGGAGAAGAAAGTGAGAAAAATAGAAAAAGGAAAAAATAGTTTTAATACTAGCTGTACCAAATTATCATACTCCTCACGTGGCGGACGAATATGAGAATGTGAGAGTGTAAACTGTTTGCATCAACAGATGTACAGATAAATAATTTATGGTGTTTTGCATTATTAAAGAGAAACATCAATGAGTCACATAAGCACTTACAAACATTTAATTTTATTCCAAATAAACTTATATATCTAAAAAATATTTAATATATTCATAATAAAAATAAAAATATTAAATATACTTTTAATAATAAAAAATACTTATATACCTAAAAATATAAATATATTTATATATTTATAATAAAAATATTATTAATATTAATATAAATATTCAAATAATAATAATATTTTAGATAATATTTTAATTAATTTACTTTTTAAAGGAAAGTATAATCGATTAGCCTTCTGAAAACAGTAGGTTATGTTGTTTTTTTTAAGACAAAATATAATACTTCATTTTTCTTTCAAATTTTTCAATTTTTATTTTTTATGATTTTTCTTTGATTTTTTTGGGTGTTTTCTTTTTGTAATTTAATATTTTGTTTGTATTTTTTTTAGAAATATTAAAAAATATTTTTTTCATCAGAATTAATAAAATACATTATTCGAAATTGTAGACTATTATTTTAGTAATTTTATTTATATTATATTATTTATAATTCAATTATATATTATAGTAATTTAGATTTAGATTTATTAATAAGATAGAAAATCCATTTAAATTATAAAAGTATAAATAATAGAATTCAATTATATAATCAAAATTTTGATTTATAAATAAAAATACAAAATTCATTTAAATATTTAAATTCTAAAAGCATAAATAATAGAATATTTAGAATTTAAATATTTAAATGATATAACTAGCTTTTTTATTTTTAATGTTAAATAGTTATAATAATAAAACATACCTATTGAAAATGGTTTGATATGATTTGATTACTGCAAATGCATGGATGGGTAGAGCACATTTACCTTATAAAGGTGCTGTAGTGATTTTCTTTTAAAACTTAGTAAAATTGAAAATTTCTACTTTGCTTCTCCTGGGTTTCCTTATTCTTAGGAATACCATGTGTAGTTTGAATATAAAAACATGGGGCATTTATAATTTTTTTAATAAAGGAAATTATATGTTTTCTTTTTCATTTTTTGAACAGGGACATTTGAAGAAAACAGCAGACAGAAAATGAAAAATATTATATCGCAACTGTTTTTATTTCTTAGTTTCTATTTTTTTTTTATAAATTTTAGAAAGGAATTGGCTTATGAATATTAAAAAATAGTCCCTTAAAATGAAATGAGAAAAAAAAAATACATCTTTACAAAAGCCTTTGTCATTATATTTATTTTTATGCGGTTAAAGTTCTAATTTTTGTAGGGAATTGAGCTCAAATGTAGGTAAAAATAATGAAGTTTATCTATGTTAAGTTTTTAATAAAATGAAGTTTATATCTTTTTAGTTTTTAAATAAAGATTCACTTTCTATGTAGGTAAAAAAATAAAGTGTTAACACAATACTATGATAGTGCAAAAAGATTTCCTGAGTGTTCATCAAAATTTATCCCAGAATTTACATAAAGCTACATGAATCTATCTATAAATTGATACCCCACAAGAGAAAAAATTAAGATAAAATGGAAAGAAAGAAGAATCTTTCTTGGTTACAAAAAAAAGAAAGAATAGAAGTTAATTATGCTCTGACTGACCCTTTTGATCTCACAGTGCCTGTAATCTTTATGGTATTCATGAGGAGAACAATGACAGCATCAAAACGAAAACCACAGTCTTTTCATGTGTTCTTCCAGAGAGGCACACCCCCATGCAATGTCAAGTTCTCTTAGTTGAGTTTCTGTCAGCAACTAATATCATGCTTTTTTGTCAACTTGTTTCATCATTATTTTTCAAACTTAAACCACTTCCAGTTTGCATAAAGTGCTTCATTTTCAAAAGGTAGGGTACTGGTTGGTATGGGTTCTAATCGTTGAGTTTTGACAGAAGGTGGTAGATTTTGCTTGTATTTCTTTGACATCATATCTGCCTCCAGATAAACTCTCTTTTCATGACCAAAAATATCATTAGACATCTATCAGTATCAGTCCAACTAAATCAAAGACAGCTTTGACTTTGTTTGGATAAACTTCTCAATAATCACTAATAGAAAAAGAAATTAAGAGAACAAAATAAATTAAAACACCTTTAAAAGAACTTAAATGAGATCACTTTTATAAACATTAAGGTGCATGGGATGATTTTAGCTTATGGGTTACCATCTTATTTCCTTCTCTTACAAGAACTTATTGAGAAGTTTATCAAAACAGGGTCTTTATTAAGAAAATAATAAATATACCTCTTTATTTGATATAAAAAGGCCAGGTTCACTTTCAAGGTCAGCAATGCTGCATAGAAAGAAAAGCAAAAGGAGTTAAAGTTGGCTATTACAGAAACAGGAATCAACTGAATGTACCAACAATTACAGAAGTTAAAGTCAGAAATCCATTACCTTAAAGAAATTTTATCAGGAAACATTGACCTCACAACAAGAACTTTGACATTCTCATCAACAGATAGTATGTCACTGACAGAAGTAATTTCACCTCTAGAGATATTTGAAACATGCAGCAATCCACTGAAAGGCATCAAATAGGTACATTTAAATTTCAAAATGTCAGGTTGATGTAAGCCAGCTTAATCCAACTTTAAGAATAGAAGTCATGAAGTTGATATATAAATCTTCAAGATGATAAAAATGCCTAAGAAGCCTCTTCAAAACAAAGCAGCCAAGCCATAGTGGCAGATGAGAGAGAACAGTGATATAATGGACCAGAATGGGAATAATATAAAACTATGAAAGATAGGGAAATAACAAAAGTCATGCAAGGATAGATAGAAACCTTATTTTTGTTCCCTTCATTTAGTAAGAGAATCGAGGTTCAGTGCAAGTTGCACCAATACCAATTAAATTTACATTTATGCTGCGTCTACTTTGGGTTTAAAACAATACAATGCTTAATAGTCTAGATAAAAGCAATGCAAACAATTTGAGGAAATATTTACATCTCTTGTGTTGTTTTGAAATTTAAAGGAAAACAATTCTTATGAAGTAGACGGTAAAAGCCCTAAAACTGCTAACTAGTGCTGCTGATCAAAACTTCAAATGTTTCTTTTGGAGCTTCAACTTTTCTTTTTATGCAAAGTACTTACACAATTGTGCTCTTATGGGTTAAAATATCTTTTTCCTATTGGGGTTCAAGGTTTTTATTTTGCATCTTTTCCCTACAGGTGAGCTCTGAAGCATGAATTTCTACTTTTGCAGGCTAGGCTGTGAAGAATCTTTTTAAGACAAATGGAAGCAACAAGTCCCAAAGGTTAAACATTGGTTTCTTTAGGCAGGTCAGAAATGTTATGGAATACCCTTCAATAGATCCGTAAGATGGGGCACACTAGGTTCTCTTATATACCTTTTATATTAAAGATCTCACTCTAGGATCTAGTCAGAAAGTGATTCATGAATCGCTCCCCCCATTAGTACCCAGAATCTATGCATGTTCCAGCATAATATCATCTGCAGCAGAGCTATTATTCACCTATTGATCATGTCAAAAGATTATAAAAACATGTTATTTTCTAAGGCAAATCATAGGTTTTTAGTTAAGCAAACACTTGTAGCTACCCATTTATAAGGTATATCATATATTTTCAGTTAAAAGCTCTTCTTTACAAATGTGTTATTCTCTATCTTTTCTATCAGCCATGTATAGGAAACGGACTTGAATAGAGTTTTCATTTCTTCAAACTGGAACCATCCAATGATTCTCTACGACAGGATTACCCTTTGAAAAAAGAATAATACCTCGCGGAATCCCTTTGAAGAAAGTTGTGATTTATCAAACAAGATAAAAAAAATGGCCAAATCCATACATTTCCAAACGGTGACTGACCTTCTGTTACTCTTTCCTAGCTTAATTTGGGCTCCATAAGGTAGGATCTTTTTCACAGTCCCATCTAGAAGTGTTCCCTCACGAAGATTCAGTTTTTCCTGAAATATATTGTGCACTGGAAATTTCAGAAGACCAAGAAGAAAATGAAAGGCCTAAAAAACATATCTTGAAAAAATAAAGCAAAAGAACAAGGAAGAATAGGAAATAGGAAGAGTTGAATACTAACCCAAGCTTCCTTTTCACTAAGTATAAAATTGTTTTTGGTTTCATCTATCAGAGTAATTTGTACATACATGCGGCGCCCCACCTACGTCATTGTAATCAAGTGGTGGTAAGATGCATAGGAAACCAAATAAAGACTGACAATAGCAGAAACAAATGTGTTTTGTCATACTAATGAGTCTTCCATGTGTAAAAAGAAACCATAAATACAAGAAAGAAATTGAAATTGTAATGTATAGGAAGCTCATAAAGCAAAAACGTATTATGGAAGACAACTTTTAGATCACACTTTTTACAATGTGAACCCCATAATAATATATGCGAATTAAGATTGGGGTATGTTAAAGAATACAGAACAACAGAAAACATCATTCTGACTACTAGGTCAGAACTTCCTTAGATGCTTAATCACTAATCACTATGAAGTAGTCAAAATCTTTAGCTACTCACTCGAGGAACAAACCTGTATAAAACTTAAAAAAAAAACTAGTTTCACTTAAAGAATAACTGAAAATTGAAAGGATAGATCATATAGGATAAATTTACACTCAGACAGCAGCTATATAGGAATTAAACTTAGTGCAATGATACTGTTTGTGAAGCTGTACATATTGTTATCAATCAACAGATCTAACAAATAACAGATAATAAAATAAGAATATCGCAGAAGCCATCCCAATAAGAAAAATGTTATTTTTTTCATGGATTGGAGGAAAGTTCCAAGGCTTGCAACTTACATTTTCTTTCAATTCTGTAAAGCTAGTTGCTCTTTTTACAAGCTCAGCTTTGGGTAGAAAAGCTCGCAAACCCTGCCCATACAAATTCAAAAAGAGATAAGCATTTACCTGAATGCCGCATGAACATAAATTTCTAGTCAATGGCACAAACCTCGACCCTTGTTAGCAGGCCCCCAGTATTCCACTCGGTAATTCTAACCTCTATAGGTTCATTGAACTGTTTTATCTGCCCAAAACATTAAAAAGATTGTAAATTTAAATCTCACCAGCATTAGAAAGATGTTATTTGACTTTACATGGGATAAGATTGGAACAAAGATAAGACAACATTCGTGAGATCATGGGCATGGATTTTATTATTAGATCAAACTATGTTTTCCTTTGCACTACATTTTCAGGATAAATATGATGTAATATTTGCTTGACACTTTGATACAAAATAATTGAGTAACAGCCTGTTTGTTTCCTATTATCTTCTGTTTTTAGGAACAATAAACTTGTTTGATAAATAGTTTTTTAAAACTGTTTCCAAAAACAGTATTTCTTTCTCTGTTCTAAAATAAAAAATAGAACATCCCTAAGTTGTTTTTGGTTTTCTACTATCAAGTTTTCTATAATTCATGTTTTTCTTACATTGTCCCATCTTTTCACTCCTACTCTGCAAAAATTAGATTTGGAAAGTTGTTTCGTAAAAACTACCTCTGATCCTTTTTATAAGGACAGAAGGAAATAGTTTTTAGAAACTAAAACACAATCTAACACACCCTAACTATCTATTTTGGCCTGTCAAACATACACATTATGTATTCGTCCTCAATTTGTAATACATTAATATCAAAATTGATCATGCCAATACACAAAGCAAAATTGAGCCTTCAATCTCGTATTTGTTCCATCAAATTAGTCATTAAAATCACACAGATTGACCTTGACAGACAAAATTGGCATCAATTATCATAGAAGGACCAATTTCTTGTAACTATTAAATGGAGGACAAATGGCAATTCATGAATATTATATTTTTACAATTAAGTAGCCATAAGAACTGTCAAACCCAGAAGGAAGCATGGATAAGGCGAATCTCAAATACCATGTGTATACTATTTTTAAGATATAAAGGACATCATACGTGCAACACACACATATAGATATGCATAAAAATCATAAAACATAATAAATAATTAATTGCAGTTCAACAAATGCAAACTAAGCATGCTTCACGAACATTACTAAAAATAGAATGAAAATTATAGATTATGTTGTCATAAATCACTGCCCATTGCCAACAAGCAGTAGTATCAATCTTATTTCCTCCTAGAAAATCATTCATAATAGAAAAAGGAAATTTTCTTTGTTTTGCTCGTAATATGACTGCAACTTTGCTCTGTCCAGTGACCAAGTTCTAATTGTTGATCTCATGAAAGAAGAGAAAAAAACAAGTTTTGATATAGGCAACATCTCATGCCATATAGTGAGAGGAAAATGAAAAATCAGAAATTGAAGGATCCATATGATACATATCCAACCACCCTCTTGCTAGCCATACTGCGGAGTATTCAGCCATCTCAGATTTTCAAAACAACTAAAATAAAAGGTTTGCACATTTCACGAACATGCATAGGTAAGGTATCCAAATGTGTCCAATATGTATCCATTGCAGATACACGAAGCAAATGCAAGTATGTATAATGCCTCACATAAAAAAATTCTAGCATAGAAATTGGAATATCCATTAAGAACAATTTCTGTTAAAAGGTAAACTTTAAACTAACTAAACCTTAAAAATAAAATCAGCTAAAACCAGTTGATAAGCTCAGGTTTTCACTCATTTATATACATACTTATGTATTTATGCCTCACATAAAAGTTTCTCCATTTCGGATGTGATCCAACAATATCTACTAAACTAAACATAGTGGTGTGGAAAAAACGGAAGAAAAGATAGAGAAAAACCTGCCTCACTCGATGCCAGGCAATCCGGCGAAAGTATCTTCTGGTGGAAAGCAATGGCCGGCCACTAAATGTCCTACCTAAAACCTCAGCAAACAAAATGGTTCCAATCTCCACAACAGGCCTTCCGAGTACTGGTACTCCACTTATTGCCTCCTCATTCTTCACAATTCCCATCTTCCCCTGAACCATGAAATCCTCAGCATCCCTGTTCACATCAAACAACAAGTTCTCCATTTCCTTACCATATAAGGGAAGCACTTCCTTGGTCAACATTGTACCTAGCAAGTCTGCCCCTACATTGACATCAAGCTTGTTTTCATTACCTGAAACAACAACACCCACCACAAAATCTCCAGGTTTTGGGTCATAGTACTCAACATTAATCTTCTTATCTCCCTCTTCATTCTCAACCTCCAACCCCTCACCCTCTTCCTCAACATTCTCCCCGGAATCCTTACCTTTGAAAAACTTCAAGAAAGGTGCCAAAGCCTCCTCTTCCGAGGGCTTTTCTTGCTCTTCCACTTCTTCAACTTCAGATGAAGGCTCTTCCGTAACAAGCACAGGAGAAGGCTTGTTTAGCAACTCAAGCTTCTCAAGTTCTTGAGTGGTGGTTCCATCATCAATAGCCTCCTGAGACACATCAGTGGAAAAGCCATCAAACCCATCATTCCTGGAGCAAAGTGTGAAGTGGGTATATCCCAAAATTGAATCTTTCTTAGAAACTATGGAAGCACGGGGAGTGGAAAGAGTAATCTTAGCAAAAGAACGGAACTTTTGGTTCTTATCGAGATTGGTCTGTGGTTTCTTGATGAAGATGTTAGCGGAAAGAGTGGTGTCCTTAACTGGTATTATTGTGCAGTTGGAAGAGCAAAGAAATTTAGAAGGATGAAGAATAAATGGCATCTTGGAATGGTGGTGCACACAGCATCACCTTTGGTTTTCAGACAGACACAAAACAAGAATATTGATTTTTGTTTTATCCTTTTCAGGTTTGATATCATGTGTCTTCCTCTCTGCCTTTCTTCTCCATGATATTTTTAACCTTTAAATTAAATTTTGGAATCTCAAATTCTCAGTAGATTTTCCCTGGCCAAAGGAGAAAATTTTCAAGCTATTCAAATTAGGAGCTCAGCTATTAATTCAGTATGGCAGAATATTTTTTTTTACATAACTATAATTAATAAATAATATGTGTTCTTAAATTATATATTTTATATAATTTATAATAAATAAATACTTAGTAATATAGATTATATTTTTAAATTTAAAATAAATTTTATAAATTGTAGTATTAAATAATTTTAAATCAAAGTAACAGAATCTCCACTTTATTATATTTTTACATATTTGTATTGTATTCCTATTTTTTAAAATTAAATATCTTTAATTTGTATTTTATGTTTTACCATTTATAGTTACCTATTTTATTTTCTTCTAACTTATTTTTTCCTCTACTTAATAAAAATAGAATCTTTATCTTTTTATTGAAAACTCAATTTGCTTACAAAATTATAAAAATGTACTTTCAATGCTTGCAGTGCTTTTTAATACCCACTGTTTCAAGTTATGTTTTTTCAAATACTAAATTATAGTTTCTTTGTATTTGTTTCCTTTCTTTTGAATATTTATTAAAAAAATAAAAATTCACGTAAGGAAAACTTTCATTTTTATTTATTATTTTTCTTGTATCACTCATTATGTAATATTTATTTATTTGTATTAAGTAGGGTGTTATAATTATTTTTATTACGTAAGATATTATAATGATAAATAATAGGCATGTTTTATTTTAATTTTGTTATTAATTTTATATTTTTATATTAAATTATTTATTTTAATCACTGTTCTACTTTTAATATTTATTTCATTATTTTAGCATTATAATTCAAGATACTGATAATAATAAATAATACATTTATTTACTTATTTATATTTTATTTAATGTTTATATTTCCCTGTTCATTTTAGTTATTCTTCTAAATAATTTAAGAGTAAATTACATTATCATTCTTAATATAATTTTTTTCAAATTACACATACATCTATATTCTTTTTATTATTATAGTAATCTTTGTGAGAAAGTATAAGCAAATGTTTCTAAAATTTAAGCAAACTATTTCCTTTGCATCCATTAGATTGTCACTAACTTCAATAAAAAGTTTTAAAATGTAGTTAAAAGGACAACATAAATATGGGTATTTATATTTCATACTTTTTTTTTTAGCAAAGAATAAAATTAAATTAAAAAAAACATTTCAGATATGTATCAACCCTTATACAAGCTGAGAAAAGATAAATAAAAATAGAACAAAATAACAACAACAAACTTAAACTAAAAAAGGTTTGCCATGTTTGCTGCAAAATAATGCAAAACCCATATGGCAGATGACCATTCAAATTCATCTTCCTCTCCAAATCTGCATATACCCTATCATTATTGCACCACAGATGTTGTTGATTTTAGTTCCAAAGCCTTGTTCTAATGACATATTTGTAGTAAAGCACCTCTCATTTCATAACATACCCTGCATCAAAAAACTCAACCTTCCACACCTTTCAGCCAATTCAAAGGTACCAAAGCATAACCAGAACTATTTCACAACAATGATACATGCTACAAAAATCTCATTCAAAACCATTAACACCAAACAAAAAAAAACAAGCAAATATGGAGCAAATAAAGCTTTTAATACAAAAAATTATTTTGTTACCATGTTAATAAAGGTTAAGGGACATAAGATCCAATCAGAAAAAAAGAACTTGACTTTCCTTACTTTATGACTCATCCATGCCCAAGATTGAACTTGTGTCATGATAAGGATTTCCACTGCATTTATCTTTGCTTGATTGAAGATAACCTTGTTTTTATGTGTCCAGATACACCATATCACATATACCCATAGGCTTTTCCACAAACTATTTCCTTCTTTATTAAAGCAGATATATGAGAACTGTTCAAAATGATTAGCCAACTCATTATGGTTCACCGAGCTAATTCCAAGCCAATTATTACACAAGTTCCAGACTGTAGTTGATACCTTACATGAGACAAGAATGTGTGAAGTTGATTCCTTTTCCCTTCCACATAACGCACATAATGTATCCCTCAACGTCAAACCCCTTTTGTGCATATTCAACTTAGTTGTTATCCTATCCGATAAGGCCCTCTACATGAAAAACTGAGCCGATAGCATAACCTTTAGATTCCAAAGATATGCAAACGACTAATTTTTACCCTCAATTTCGTGGTTTGCTAACTTTTCGTAAGCAGATTTTACCGAGAAACTGTAAGACGGGGGATCGTTCCATAACCATAAATCCTCATTCTCTGGGAGTAGGGAAACCTGTGACAAGCTTGACATAAACTCTTCTACCATCGGTTTTTCCCACTCGAACCACTCCCTTCTCCAGCAGAAATCTCATTCCCACCTCTCGTTAGACCATCTTCTGAAGCAACCAATAGGACTATCTTTAAGCAAGGAATTATTGTAGATTCTGGGGTATTTCTCTTTGAGTTGAGAGTTTGTTAACCACTCATTTTTCCAGAATTTGAACTTTTTCTCGGACCCTACTTGCCAAACCAGATTTGATTTGAACCATCTACTTCCCTGATTTGAGATGCTAACTTTGGATAAATCATTCCATCATCTAGATCTATACTTTATATGGACCAATGTACTTGAGTTTACCATCCTCCCAGGATCCATATTTGGACTCAAGGACATCCTTACTACACATATTGTTTACTTATCGTGATTTTTCTAATTTGTTTTATAAACTTGTATTAGGTTATGAAATGAAACAACTACTCTTGACAAAGTTATTCATTATGTGAGCTAAATTATGTTATGTTGTTGCGTGAATAAATCAAATCTCATTAGAGAAGTGAACTCAGACTTAACAATAAACCAATTTTCATTTTTTATTTTTTAATAATATAAAATTTTATTAAAAAATTAATACAACTGAAGTCGTGTAGAAGTAATAAGTAAAGTCGTATAAACTATGAAAGACTTCACTTAGTAAAATTTTAATATATATTATTATAATGGGTTGTGAAAGGTGTATTTTATAAATTAAATATTACTTTGTATAAATTATTATCCAAGATTAGTTAGAATTAGAAGTCTAAAAAAATAATGAGTTTAAAATTATATATATATATATATATATTATTTTAAGGTTTTATATCTATAAGAGTTTTCTTTATGTTTTATATGAATTTGTTCAAAAAAATTTAAAGAGAGATCCTGGTAAGAAGAGTAGGGTTAATCCTGAGAACATAGTCTGAATTTTCTTCTCTCACTGCTAAAGACTTTGCATGTGGTGATGATTCAAACATTGTGAAGAACAGTGATAATGCATAGACTCTGCGATTCCACCACTAATATTTTACGTTACTTGCATGTTGCCACACAGTCTCAGTAAATTTCTTCAACAAAATCAAATTAAAAACAGAAGAAAAAAAATCACATTGAGTTATATTTTTAAATTTAAATTATATTATATTTTCTTGAGTACTATTCATATAATTTTAAATTGCATTGTCAGATAGAAAATTAGTAATTTAAAGTGTAATAAATTAATTTATCCCTGATGTATATGAAATAACACTTGCAGCGAGTTCAATTTTTCATGCTAAATTTTTGGAACTCCACTGCCAACCAAGCATGTGCTTCATAGATTTGAAATTTGAAACAATTCGAATAATCTCAAAGGATAACATTTACTTAAAAAATTCAGGAAGTCAATTACTTTCCCAAAAAAAATAAAAAAAATCACACTGTACCGAACTTAAAATTACCTGGATATACACAAATTCTCTCAATACTCGAAATACTATTTTTTTTTTATCAGCACTCGTAATACATTTGCGAATTTTCAGATTATTTTGATTTTGTTATAGTTTTTACTTTTATTCAAAAGAAAAAATTCATTTAACTACAGATACCATAATAAATAAATATGTATAAAAGTATAAACAGAATAATTAATGTGAGAAGCTTTTATTTTTGTCCTATTTAATGCTAAAAGCATTAAAAACGAGTAAAGCACTAGCACGTTTTTCAAAAAATATTATATATCTTCGGAGATTTTTTAATGATGATAGTTCGTGTTTTATTATATTTATTTACTAGCGCTTCACAGAAATTATCAATTTATTATGAATAACTATTCCTAAGGTCGATTATTTATCCTAAAAAGAAAATTGAAAGAAAAAAAAAAGTTCAGCCCACTAAACCCAACAAAAAGTTTTTGGGCCGCTGTTCTCAAACAAACAAGGCAATTTCTCCTGCACCATATCAATTTGAATGTGCACCCAACAAAGTTTTTAAAACCCCATTCTGCTCCTGTCTTCTTTGTTCTGAAAAAAGGTATAGGGGTGAGGTGCAGAGGAAGTTGATGTTCATTTGAGGTGTAGAGGAGGTGTTGTTGGTGTGGTGGTGGAGGAACCGTTTCACTCTTAGCTACAGCTCACCTTCTGCGATTCGTCTCCTTTTCTGGTGACTTCGTTTGCTGTTGTCGCGGTGCCTCAAAGCTGCTTTCGTCGCGGTGTTTGTATGGTTCCGTCGTTGACTCAGTCACGAGAACAATGAACGTGCTTGGATTGCTCTTCGTTTAAGTCTGTAAGCTTTCACGCTGGCTCACTGATCAGAGAAGAATGAAGGGTGATTGGCGGCTACAGATTGAGTGCACATTTTACCCAAACTCTAATTTTCATTTCATTAAAATATCTTGATTTTTTCTCTTGTTTATATTGAGTTCAGTTCAAAATGATCTGGTGTAGGAAGAATATGCCAACAAACAAACACACAATAAAGCAATAAAGGCAAATTCTTCCTGCATCCATATAAATTTGAAAAACTAAATATATCTTTAATAATATATTGGGTTTGTGAATTCAAACACTTTTTTATTTTAAATAGTAATTTATACAATCAGAAAATTTTATAAATCAATTTGTTTTTGTCATTTACATACAATTCCATATACAAGTTCAAATCCGATTTCAACTACCGGAATGGCCAAACATGAAAAACAAATTGTCGGCATTGACTTCCCATCACATAGACCCACTTTTTCTAATGGCTTAAACATTCTTGACCTTATCAGTATGAATTAATTAATTTCTCACATGCTCGCAAAAGGAAATCAACATGTTTTCACTAATTTTATACACTTGCTCATCCCTGCTTAACGTTTCTGTCTTTTGCATGCATGGCCATAACTAGATTTTGTAACGGATACAAAACCAATGGGGTGTGTTCCTGCGGAATTAGCCATGAGAAGCAGAACAGGTATTTGCAACGTAGAATTCCAGAGAGCTGCTGCATTATTCAACTTCCAACTCGTTCAAAATGTTAAACAGACTGAATCAAGTTGATTTCAAAGTTTTCATTGTTTCTTGAAAACCAACTTTTTGATTCAGTTTGTTTAACATTTTGTGTTAAACAGATTGAATCAAAGTTGATTCCTAAGCTGTAATGGAAACTTAGAAACCAACTTCTCTCCAGGTTATGGTATGAGACACCTGCATGCAACACTTATAAACCACCTTTTAAATGTCAAATTAGAAAAGATAGATTACTATTAGTAAGTAAGTGGACAATACATTGTTTAATAGTTCCTATAAATAGCTTTTAAAAGTTGTCTTCAATTTCAATTTTAAAAAGAAAATACATTTTTTTTCATACAACTTTTTTTATTTGAATATTGATTTATACTAATAGTTGAAATTGAATGCAAACTTGTATATTGAATTGTAGAAACCAACTTGTAAATTATAAAAAAAATTGATTTGGTACAATTCAATATATAATTCTAGATCTGGTTTCACTATTGAATTGTAAAAGTTGATATTGAAAATAGAAAAAAAAAGTGCTTGAATTGTCCAATTTGCTATACTATCAAAAATATATTTAAATTTTTAAAATTATATGGAGGTTCCAGGAGAATTTTCTACATTAAATGTGTGAACTGTTATAGTTTTAATTTGTGGCATTGAAAATATTCAAATTAATTTATAAAATATCATTTTAATTTCCAGTAAACATATTTAAATATCATTACTTAATTATTTTTAATTTTATATAAATTTAATTAGTAAATTGTATAAGTATAAAACTAATATCACAAAGAAATGCAATTTTTAAAAAATAAATCTAGAATGGGATTTTTGTATTCCAAAAATAAAATTTTGTAATAAAAACTGGGAAACCAAAATCTCATTCTAAAAAAAGTTCTGGAATAAAAAAATATATTTCAAAAAAAATATTCTAAAAAATAAAATCCAAAAACATATTTTAAAAAAAATCCAAAATCTATTTTTAAACCCAAATTCATAAATATATTCAAAATATTAAATCCATAATACATTTTGAACTGTACATATTTTTATTTAAAAATTACAGAAAATATTTTGTTCATTTCATTGACTGATAGGATGCAAGTTGACATTTGTTAGCAATTCCCTAATTTAAGCATCATCTTTTGAATTTTTTCCTCATCATTTTCTTTAGTCCATATTCTTTATCCACTTCCTCTTTTCACCTTTTATGAATCAAATCAAACATATATGACAAACTTTTGCAGTGTTGTTCAATCAAAATTTTAAAATGTATAACAAAAAATAATAAAAGATTTTACAAAATAATTTAAAACAATTTTATTGCATATGGTACGCTATTTTTACTTTTATAATGATTATCTTAAAAATCATATCAATAGTAATTTATGATTGAGTGATGATTTAAAATTATTTTATATCATTAGTACATGGTTACTATTAAAGTTTTTAAATTTATTATATATTACAACAATGACTTAACGGTCATACTACCTTTTTTATTTATTGCTGTTTTGAAGTTGTACTGTGAACATATGATCATTAAACCCTTACAAATATTTTAAAGAGATTTAAATAAATTAGTGAGAATAGAAATTAAATAAACTCATAATTTATGAATTAACGTGGCAGCCGAAGTAACCTATGAAGGTAAGGTATAAACGACTAAATAATTCATTCTCGTACTTATTGTTATTATATGGTCTATAAATAAACTTTTTCTTTCTTCCGAATTTGTTAACTTCTCGTCTTTTATTTTGGTTTGGATTTTTGATTTACTATTCCTTTTATTTAGACTTGCGTTTGGATATGATTTGTGGATTCTCACTCGTTGGACTCGGTCAATTGGATCTCTCAGTCTTTGGTCTCGATATTCGCTCATGGGTAGGTGTGTATCTGCAAGGAGTTCCGATGATAAAGTCATAATTGATTTCAGTTAATTATCAAATAAAATTCACTCTTGTTGAACTTTTATTCTTTGTACCTAATCTTCGTTAAACATACTTTCCATGTTTTTGGCCTATTGAATGGACTTTGCTACAATAATGTATTATTTATTCATTTCTTATTTGATTTTTCAATTTTACCGTTGATTTTCCTACTTCTTGATCAATCTTTCCCTCAATCTTTCGACCTTTTAATTTTTCAATCTTTCACTCAATCTTTTGACCTTTTAATTTTTTTTATCTTTCACTCAATCTTTCAACCTTTTAATCTTTTGATCTTTCGACCTGAAAAATACACCTATTTAATTTATTATTCCATGATTAATTTAGTATGTTGTAGAATGTTGTCTCAGTCAAGATTATTACCTTAAAGCACACATTTCTCTCCCGTCATAAATTGTTTGTAATTGCAAATTAAAGAATGAATTATTCATTCTTCTTAAGCATGATGGTAATAAATTTTTTATGCAAAAAGTGAACTTTCGGATAATATGTACAACTATGTTGACCTTAATCATGTGTAACAATCATTTTTACATAGAATAGGATTTGGTATAGTATTTAAATAATGGAAAATGTACACGAATAGTGACTTTTCTTACTCAAGACAAAATCGATCCATCATCTTTCTTATTTTTCTAAGATTAATTTTTTTAATTTATTATTGTTTAACCTCCTTGTGAAAAAAATTACTTTTGAAGGATTTTACTCTTTCACTATACAAATCCAACTAATTATCTATTTTATGTTGTTGAATATAGGTCAATTTGACATAAAGCTTTAGAATCCTCCTTCAATACAAAATTACCCTCCTTGATTCTTAGTATTTTTCCTTTTCTAATGATAATAATATAGTAATACTTTCCTAAAACAAAGAGATTCATTCACCTAAAGAACCTCAATTTCCATAAGTCTTTTATCCACTTGCGTTATTTTTGTTTTAAAATAAGGTAAAATCTATTAAAATTATCTGACAATCAATTAGTACCTTTCCATTTTCAAACTAAAATTTAATCTGAGTCATCTTCTAATTTTCTAAAGTTAAACCATTTTATCTCACCTTTTCACCTCCACACACCTTTCTTAAATTTCTCCACCAAATTAAAGTATTTTTATTTGTATCCTCACCAATGAAATTTCTTTGGTCTCCATATTTAAAAAGTAAGAATCCTACACTATAAAGAGTTACTCTAGTTCTAAAAAAGTCGTCTCTATTTTTTCAAGAAAAACCTCATTAAATTAAAATAGATATTTCATTACTAGATCTCCATGTTACTTTGAATAATAAGCTTTCTCAAAACTTATCTAAATATATTCTTTTGTTCTTCATTGGTGCCCTGTAAAACTTATTTTGAATCCCTATAAACTTCTTAATATCCTTATGAGGTATCTTAAAGAACTAAAAGTAAAATTGTAACACCAAATTTAACAAACCCAATCTTCCTACAAAGGATATTTTTATTTTTTTTGTAAATTTCAAAATAATAGGATTTTATATCTCCTCCCTTCTTAAATTAGCCAATTGAGAATCTCTAAATAACTAAAAGAAAATTTTATAATCCTACAATTTTACGTTTCTGCATAATTTTCCATAGTCTCCCACTCTAATCCAAAGATTGCCAAATTGCTTTTAAAAAAAGTTGACTTTAAGTTCCAATACTAATTTAAAACTTCTCATGGTGCTTGTAATGACCATTCCATTTTCCTTCTTAGCCTCCCTAAAATGATTATATAATTTGAATATGGTAAAACACCCACTTTCACCTTATTCATCCTCACTTTACACTATAAAAATAATTTTCTTTGTTTTCTTCATTAGCCCACTCAAACACTCCCATATAATAGTAAAAATGAACAAAGCTAATAGATATCTTTGTCTCAAACCTATATTTATACGTATTTCTTTGTGGACTATCATTAGCTAGAATTAATATTGTATCCAAGTTATTTGTTTCTCACAAAAAATAAGTTTAATCTTTTAAGCAGGTACATTAACTTGTACAGTCTTATGGAAACCATTAACCAACTTTAAAAACACCAACATATTTTTCTCTTCCTCCTAGCCTCATTTATAATCGTGTTTGCTACTAATAAATTTCTCACTCCTAAAAAACACGCCTAAAAAACACTTTGAGACTCATTAATAATATATATTAACACTTCTCATTTATATGGTTAAATTTGTGATTAATATAGATTAAGGTATGTATATATTTTACTGTTTTCTTAAAATATATTAATACATTATAACTCATCTTAGTCAATGTTCAATGTTAATTAAACATGTCATTTTCTTAAATTTATAGTTGGTTTTTTTTAAATAATATTTTTAATAGTGAATAACAATTTAGTCATTGATAAAGTTATATCATGTGGACTAATTCAAACAAATTAGTTATAAAATTTTGTTTTGACCTCAAGTTCATTAAAATAATATTATTATGACTCATCACTATATCTAAGGTATTGTCCGCTTTGAAGTTTGAAACTATGTTACAATCTTGTCCTTAAAAAATATCTTAAAGGGTTAAGGGGAAATATATATTTAAAGCGTCATTGGCCTCAACTCCTGAGTGATAGGAGGCTATTGGGCGTACTGGAACAAGCTCCCAATTTAGGGTTCAGGGTTCGTCGTCTTTGGAACCTCATTTCTAAGCGCCAATATTCTGATATAAAGTATGTTGATATGAAATCATTAGGATCAATCCCCACATCTGAAGTATTGCTCGCTTTAGAGCTCAGAACTCCATCACGGTTTTATTTTTAAAAAAAAGTCTCGATAAGTTAAGAGAAAAATATGTATTTAAATACCATTGATCTCAAATATTTCGACATCAAATTCTTGAAAAGATATCACTATAATCAATCATCACATTCAAGATATTATTCACTTTAGAACTCGAAATTATTTTAAACAAAAACACAGTATTGAACAATTATCTAATAATAGATTGAAATATTTTCAAACATATGAATTTCAATGTTAAAACTCCTATCATTAACAAAAACTCTCGCTATTCAATAATTATATATAATAGATTAAAATATTTTTTTTATCAGCAGATTAAAATATTTTCAACATATGAATGTTAAAACTCCTATCATTAGGAAATGTTTATTTGAAATCGCAATTCAGTAATCTAACAAGTGTAATGTCAAATGCTCTCACTAGTAACAAGAAGCAATGCCATCTAATATTGCCCTTAATTAACATTTTGGAACACTTCCATTTTCGTGGACAGTCGTCACAAATCAAACCAACCTTGATTGGCGTAAAACAATCGAACAATTGACTTTGTCACATGCTAACGAATACGAATGCCATGATTAAAGAAAACCAGTACGTTTCTTTGTAACACTTGGCAAGCGTTTACACGTACATAGATTAATTAATGGAATTAAGCATAGCAAATATAATAAATTCATTATTTTTTAAAACCTAGGGAATCATATCCAAAGTAATAAACAAAAAGTTTCATTGTTTTTGATCTAGCAAATTGTTAGTTACATTTATAAAATGGTGTAAAGCTTAAACAATGAAGAGAGGTTCGCGGGCTTTGTGACACTTGTTAATGAGGAAACTTATTTTTTTTCCTCTCACTCGAAATTAATAAAAACAAACAAACATTTGCTGTTATGTCATGGAATATGACAACCCCTCACTTTCTATTACATAAAATTTATTATTATTATTGTTGTTTAATAACAATTATTTGGAGTAGAATTCAAGCGATTTTTTCATAGGTTCACTGCATCATATTCATATATTAGTTTTGAAAGATTTTTTTCTAATGTATGATACAAAGTTTTCTACATGTGAATATTTCGGTAAAACTACCCAGAGATATTATCATGACATTCAACTTCTAAATATCTAAGAAAATTATTGATTAGAAACTAATTTTATATATAAAAAATAATTAATTGTTAGTGATTAATAGACATTTTGAAGATTTTTTTTTAAATTAGTTTTTATTATTGTTATATGATTTCTAAATTAATATAATTAGTTACTAAGATTTTAACTACCAATTATTTAGATTCTAAATTTTGTAGCAAAAATCTTGGTAGCTAATTAAATATCAATTTAAAAATTATTTAACAATAATAGAAACTAATTTAGAAATTACAAAAAATTTTAGTCTTTAAAATGATTTCTAATTTGATTACTATAACAACTAATTATTTTTTGTTTCTAAAATTGATTTATAATCAATGATTTTCTTGTAGTGATTAATCACAGTGAATTTTATTTTAATATTTTTAAAATATTAAATAATTAAAACAAAATTATTTGAAAGAAAAATATTAATTATTAAATATTTTTTATAATTTAATTATATATAGACCTATAAAATTAAAATTATTTTAATTTTTTAAATTTTATATTTTATGGTCACTCATATAAATTTATTTAGAAAAATTAAACTTATTTATACTAATATTTTATTATCCAATTTTATTTAAATTTATTTTTTTATTTGAGTTTATATTTTAAAGAATTAATTTTAAATAATTTGATTTAAAATTTATAAACTTATAAATATTTTTTGACAGATAACCAACTTGTTACATAACGAGTAACGAGACATTGTAAACGGAAGGCACACCCTACTCATGTTTTATGGGTTATGGTAATTATGGTAACATTATACCTTAATTTTGTGAAGCCAGGTCCAAATTATTTTTAAAAAATCCAAAACAATAACAATAATTATAGCTACTTTAGTCAATAAAAGTTTTCTAATGTTAATTATAGAAGTAGAAAATAAGTATTGGCTTCATTTATTATTTTTCTTTGATATTACAAGTGGAAATCAATTAACTTTTGAATTTCAGAATATCCCATGAATATGACTTTTTTTCTTAAACATTGAAAAAAAATGTAAACTCTGAGAAACTTGTCTCACAGATCATGAATGAGAAGATTGTTTAGTGATGATTGTAGCAATTAAGATTTGTTGAGAACATTAGACATGTGTGTTGCTTCTGTGAGTAGGATTCCTTGCCTGGTGCTGTCATCATGTTCAAATCTTGTGTCTCTCTTCATGCTTCCACCTTCAAAGATGATGAAGAACCACATTCAAAAACTACCACACATTTATTTTGTATTCATTTGTCTCAATTTACATTTATGACACAAAGCAAGGCCACGTGTACCAACATCCTCGGGTCAAATCGACAAGATGTTGAAAGAAAGAGACCCTCCCACTCCCTTACTCATTTTCATTACTTAATAATTACGCCAAACATTTTCTTCTGCACACACAAACATTAGCTGCAAGAGAGAAAACACTGGACCGACAAGAGTAATTTTTCTCTACGTGTGTATATATATGTTACACAGCCACCTAGCAATACAATTTTAAGCAGTATAAACCTTTTGGTTTCTCTGAAGAAGCTTGAAAGTAACGATAGCAGCAACAGCAGCAGAAGAAGCAGCACTTCCTCGGTCTGTCGATTGATCTCATATTCAGAGGTACGATGACACTTACTGTTCTTTTTTCTCTGTTTTCTTCTTCATAATCTTCTCTTTTTCTGTATCAATGTTTTACATCTGTAAAATATAAACTTTTGTGCTTTATCAGTTTATCTGTCGGTGAAGCAATTAATGAATACATGATTGAATATGGAGAGTAGAACTTTGGTTCTTCGAAAATCATTCATCATGCAAATTACCAGGATAGTTAGAATTACAACAACAATGTGATTTAAATTCAAGATTTTATACAAACATTGCTGACCCTGTTAATTGGTTAGATGATTTATTTTTATACAAATTTTCTAGAAAACACTTTTTTAGAAAATAAAACTAAAAACTATTATTGTTAGCATACACATAAGAATATGTACATAAGTACTAAAATTATAAAATTTGAATATATCTCATCAAATAAACTTCATAACCTTTGTATCAAAAGATAAGTAGACTTCATAACTTATAATTTAAAAGATAAAAACTGGTAAGCAGTGAATGAAAATATGTAAAAATAAAGGAGAAAAAAATGCCAAAAATCAATATATTTAACTGCAATACTGTCAAAGAGATATTCTGCTCCTTAACTATAAATATGTGAATTAGAGATGGGTATATTTAGTGATAACTTAAATTTATAGGAGAGAGGAGATATATGAAAAATTATTAAGATAGTGTTTGTTTTGTGGATTTGAGAGATTGAAAAAAAATGAAATGAGAAAAAAATTTAGAAAATAAAGCTGTTTGGATTTAAAAAAAAAAAATCGAAACAATTTGTGAGTAAATTGATGATGGGGTGATAAATACGAAAATATTTTAATTGATAAACCATTTTATTTTTATATTTAAAAAAATCATAAATAAGTTATTTATATTGGTTAAAACACTATTCTCATTTGATTAACTCAGACTACAAAAATTATTAATTATGTAGCATTTAAAAATGTAAAAGAAATTTTTTCAAAAAATTAAATTAAAATTAATTTTTTTTATAATATTATTATTTTATGAATTCATTTATTTTTATTTTTTACTATTATTATTCTATAATTTTATTATTTTATTTGTTATAATTATTATTCATATTTTTTTTATTAGTATTATTTTAAAATAATATATTTATAATATTTAAATTATTATTATAAATAATTAAATATTGAATTTTAATTTTATTAATATTATTATTTTATTTATTTTTATTATTATAATTAATACTATTATTTATTATTGTTATTATATAATTTTTTATTATAAATAGTTATAGTTATATTTATATTTATTGTTATTTTTATTATTTTTACTATTATTATTTCTTATTTTATTAATAATATTATTAAATACTTTTATAATATAATTTATTTAATATTTAATATTATTATTATTATTATTTATTTAATATTATTTATTGTTATTTTTTATATTATATTATATTATATTATATTATATAATTTATTAATAATCAATTAATGTTACGTATAATGTACATATAATTAATTATATTATAAAATCATCTTTTATATGTTACTAATTGATGATATTATAATATAATTGAGTGTGTACTTTTAATTATATAGTAAAAAGTAATAAAAGAATTCTAATTTTTTTTTATGTATATCAACTATTTTTTTTTAATTTAATTAGACACCACGAACTTTTTCTCCTATAAATCTTTGCTTTTATTTGTTTACATACTAATAAATATATAAATACTTATATATCTTTTTATCAAAAGTTTAGGTGCACATATCTTAGCAGAAAAAGAAAGCTAATAATGACACCCAGGTCCAAAGTTTCATTTCAGATAAAATAGTAAACTAGAAACAGGGTTGTCCTTTTCATTATAGTTTTACGGTAAAGTATGATTTATAATAATATCATTACTATTTTTCAAATACTAAGTAAAATTGATAATTTTAAAAGCAATCTTTATGGATAACAAAGATGAAAAAGTTATATCTTTAACAAGTGCATGGACACGAATGAGTTACACATCTTTATCAATATTATGGCATCAAATTGACATTGTCCCACCACTCTTTTTCAGTTGTTCCTAATCACCCCTACTTATGGGTAATACTATCATTATACCACTTTCTTATATTTTTATGGGTTTTCAAAATTAAAGTAAAACTCATCAATAACATAGCCATGTATGTGTGAACCCTTTTATGTTCATTCTGCCTTCAGAACATTAAAACTGTAGTAGAAGTCAACTTTTCACATGCCAGACACAATAATGGTGCCAAAGTTACGAGCCAAATACTCCTTCTATCGTGGATCTTCCGCATAAAGTTCATAAAAAAATCTCCAAAACAAAAACTATATGATAGACACTGGGATTATGTAATTGTTTTTTTGTTACAAATTAGATTACATACACTCTACCTCTCATGTGATGCATACACACATTTCAAATTCGATTACACAGAGTCGGTTACTTCAATGATTTATACATTCATCATTGTCTTTTTATTTTTATTTTATTATTATAATATCATAACCAATTATGTGAGCCATTTGTGTTTTCCACTATAAAAAAGTATGACAGTTACAAAAAACCAAAGAACTAGAAAGAGACGACAAAGATTGGCTTTTATGTCAAACACAATTGGTCAGTTTGTTATGTAAAAATTGCAGTTTTTGGACCAATTTTGTTTTGGGAATGAATGGCATGGTGGCTATGGATATGAAAAAATGATTGTGTCTAGTACATGTCTAAGTCAATGTCTGAATGTAACATGCATGTGCCTTCTCTGAATCTTTGTGGGTTTCTTCATGTAATGGATTATAACTTAAGAAGACACAAAATAGATATGAGAACAAAATATTCCACTTTTTCCCAGCAAAGAATTTTTTTTTACGAGTTTTTACAAATGTTTATTTAAAATTAGATGAAAATTTAATACTTTTTAGTTTCCTTTTCTTTTCCAATCCTTTTATTTTTAAGATTCCAAACAAAGGCAAGTCATGGCCTTTTAATTTGCTTACTGTCGATCAAACTTAATTTTCATATTATTAGTTGTATTATTATAACTTTCAATTCATATTATTACTGCATTAATAATGAAAAATCAAAATAATGTTGAAAACTTATCAGCTTTTAGTGCCGGAATATGTTTTAGAAAACAAAACTTACATCAATTCATAAACTAAACTATAAGAAAAGAATTGTTTTGTTCTATAAAATAATCAATTAATTGAAGTAAACTGGTTTTACAGAAAATTGGATCAAACTACTACATGTGGATCCATTATAGTTTCTGGTCCTCGACATTAAGTCTCTGGGTACTTTAATTTGTATTCATCGTAAGGTTTTTTTTTTTTTTTTTTATTTGGTTCTTTCTTGTTTCAAGAGTGATGTAAAACAAAAGAAAAAATAGATGTCAGAAAGTGTATTTTTAAAATAAATATATATTCAATTTTTGTCAGTGTCTTTCCTTAAATTTAAAAGCAAGCATTAACACTATTAGTATAATAATGCATATAAAATAGCTATTCAAAAGATAATCACCGTCCATTTGAAAACAGAAATGATTACTACAGACAATTAGTGTTGTTTCTTTCAACATCCTTAATCTATAATTGAAAAAATATACATGTGACTCTTATCGTGCAACTTCCACTAATTCCAAAATTGAATAACAAAAATGTCTTTACGCATTTTAGTTGCTTTTCTGGTTTACTTTTTCTACTAGGTTTAATATATAATAACTCAATAATTACTGAGACGTTCTCCAATCTTGTTTTTTTTTTAACTACTTGTTGGTACCTTCATTGAAAGTGTGATGTGATTGAAATGGTGGGTTGATTTAATCTCATGATGAGTTATATTGTTTAGCACTTTCTAAGTCTATTCTTGAACCTAATTGGTCGAAGAAGAATGCAAAACTAATTTGTCCTTTGCCATGGACTCACCCATTAGTTGGGTGGTTGCTTTTCACGCGTACTAATTAATCCACAGATAATGAGTCTGAAAGAGAATTAACTTAATTAAACCAGTCAGTGTCAATTCTACCTGAAAACTAGTGGATCAATAGTGGTGATTGATGCCAAACAAGGTATTAGGACTTTGGTCCACCCTCTTAAACATTATTACTTCTCTCTTATTTATAGAACTTTCTTCCTTTACTTTACTCAAGGCTCACCTTATAAACATATTTAAAACTTCTCATGATAAGAAAGTCACTTTCTTTTTTCCAATAAAAGAAGAATTCAACGTGAAAATATAATTTAATGTCATACATACAAATAATTTAATTAATGAATTGGCTGGTTACATATAATGTTTTGGCCATCAATTTAAGTATTTTTAACTAAATTTGTTTTAAATACTCAATTTTTATATTTTAGATTAATACAAGATATAGAATAATAAGTAATTTTTATTGTTTTGATTGAAAATATATTAGATAATAAATAACTCCTCATTTATATCATTTATATCAATCACAATGATAATTTCTTTTGGTCACTATGGATAATGATGTGTAAGTGACTAAAGATTCAATATGAAAAAGAATAAAAGTTACTAGTCCTTTACATAAAAAGTTACTAGATCTATTAAATAATGAAGAGATATATAAATGTTTTAAATAGTCATTAAAACAAAAAGAATTTAATAAAAAGGAATAAAAAGTATCAAAACTTATAAGCACATGAAAGATAAATAGACCTAATGTTTTTAGTGTAAGATTTTTCTCCTTGGCATGCCGTGTTAGGGAGGTTTGACATGTGCGAGTACGGTTGATCTAATTTATAAGCACAACCTCCAACTGACAACCTGTTAATGTCTGCAACTTGCTAAAGTCCCGTGGTTTTGGCCACGGACCACATTTTTCCATCTTTGGTCACGACGAAGTTTAATTCAACTATTATTATTTATTTTTCATTTTCGTGTGAAAGTGAAATAGATAAATATGAGCCATTAGATAACGATCCAATGATGTCATTTTTCGACTGAATGGATCCTCATTACTTCTTACGGAATAATCTCTAATGATGTGTGAATAGTCATGTTTTAAGTAGCAGTATTTGTTTTTCTTTCGAAGAATTCTATGTGAAAGTAAGCAATAATTATCAAAATAAAGTACCCTGTTTTTCTGCTTCAAGATCAACTAACTGATTTGACAATGTTTGCAACTGCTTTGATTTGTTTTCTTATGTTCCCATTCTAACCTTTCTATTTCTAGGTACTTCAGTTCATTTTTTGTCTTCCTTTTCTCTTTCTCCTCCATCCAAATATAGCCGATTTTAAAGTGATGAAGCAAGGATCAGAAGCAAACAATCAACAGGTATGTGTTTTTGTTTGTGTGTGTCTACTCTGAGCCTGTGCATGGCTTGTTTCTGCATGCTTGTGCGAGTGTGTCTTTGGTGTGTTGGGGTTAGTTGATCTTGAGAAAATGAGGCACAGTGCAAAGGGCTTCGGCTGAAATGTGCTTTTTGGGTTGGTGTTGCATGCAGCCCTTGTGGGCTAGAGTGGTTATGCGGAAATGGCTTAACATGGGTGGCAACGAGCCTGATTACCGTGCTGACCCTGATGATGATAATGAGGATGACCCTCAGAGTGAATCAGACGATGAAGGTGAGTCTATACAACTATCTTTCTATTGTTTTGAATATCTCTGTGAGTTTGTGTTTCTCTGTGTTGGGTTGAATTTTCTTAGAATATGGAAATGGAGCATTATGATTATGTCAAAATTATCAGAAACTTTAGAATTGAGACTGTACAACTCCTTTTCAGTTTGTCTGTTTCTGTGATCTGTCTGTGCAGGGTGGGGAAAACAGACACGGTTTGGGGACAGCAGAGGAGAAGAAGCTCCAATTGAGTCAAATGGTTATTATTAGTTTCTCCTTCTCATATATGCAATTGTAGCTTCTGAATTTCTTCCAATCTGAGAATTGCAAAGATTAGGATGCTGCTTTTCTTGTTCGTCTTTAACACACCGTCTAAATATCTAATGAACTGCAGAATTTCTTCCAAGGTTAAGGAGGCAAAAGTCGTTAACTTTTAGGTCTCAATATATAAGCAAGAAGGAACTGAGGTGAGGCACTAGTCTTGTGTTTTAGCAAGAAAAGACTCTAATTGCTATGAATTGAAAGAGTAGAAAACATAGTTCGTTTGTTGGTATTTCTCATCTGGATTCTGGTGAATATTTGTCTCTCAGAGTATGTGTCGGAACATGGAATGTTGGAGGAAAGCTTCCACCTGATGATCTTGATATTGATGATTGGGTAAGCATTAACGAACCAGCTGATATCTATGTTCTTGGGTAAGTTGTACACTGTCCTTTATCATTCTTTTTATGGTTCTATAATATTTTGTATGTTCACATGAATACACATTCTTTACACAGATATTTTACTCTTCATATATGCATACGAATATTTGTTCCCCTTGTTTGACTAGAACATAACAAATTACAATGCCGCAGTCTTCAGGAGATTGTACCATTAAATCCTGGTAACATTTTTGGTGCTGGAGATACTCGGCCAGTACCAAAATGGGAAAACATTATTCGAGATACACTGAATAGAGTTAGACCAAAAGTTCCAAAGATGAAATCCTTCAGTGATCCTCCATCTCCATCAAAATTTAAGCCATCAGATGATGTGGCAGACATAGAAGAAGAAATTTTACTTGAAAGCGACAGTGACATTGGTGAGGAAGTGCATCATGTGGATGAAGAAGATCACAATGTTTATGATGGAGGGAGGGATAAGCCAAGCACGGATGAAGAAGTCTTGGCTTCAGATGCCGCTGATATTGGCAATGATTTACAGAGACAGTTTTCTGATGGAAAGAGGTTGAGTAGGCTAAATTGTTTCCGTGACGAAAATTTGTCCCAGAAAACGGAAACATCATCTTCTGAACAGACAAATAAGCTATCCAGAATGATTAGTGGTTCTGATAGGATTGGTTTGAGTTGGCCAGAGCCACCACTGCATTTGATATCTCGACAATTTGATAGACCAACTTCTTTTAGCTCCATCAGATCCTTTTCAGCATCAAAGTCTTTCAGAACATGTCATTCTTTCAAGCCAACCATGGATGACATAGCTTTTCTTGCTGAAATTGACCTCGAAGCTTTGATGAAGCGGAAAAGGAGATCGTCATATGTAAGGATAGTGAGCAAACAGATGGTTGGGATTTTCATCACCATATGGGTTCGTCGTAGCTTGCGTAAACATATTCAGAATTTAAAGGTGTCAAGTGTTGGTGTCGGTATTATGGGCTATATTGGTAACAAGGTCTTTATCCCTTTCTTTAGAATATCTTTTTTTTTCTTTTCTGCTTGACTTTCTAATGTTTGTCCCAGACACCTTTCTCTTGTTCCCTTCCTTATATAAAGTTTTCTGCATTACTAGCTTTCCATATTAGGCTCTTGTATATATTTTTGGCATCAATTGTGGACTGGAATACAGCAGGTATGTTTGGTGGTGCCACTGCCACATAAAGTAATATAGTGTTGTTAATATATGGTGTGCTCACCAATCAATGATAGGTATATTAGTCATGTTTTTGTTGAGTGATCTTGGCATCTGATCAGTGTTGATGTAATTATTAGATGATGAGAGACTTCTACAAATTTTCAGGGATCAATATCTATCAGCATGTCTATATACCAGACACTCTTTTGTTTCATATGCACCCACCTTACGGCAGGTGAAAGGGAAGTAGATGAACTTAAAAGAAATGCTGATGTTCAAGAAATACATCAAAGAACCCAATTTTATACTCTTGCTGATATTGGGGTTCCCAGAAAGATCCTTGACCATGAGTGAGTGCATGTTTTACATACCAAGATAAACTAAAATGTTTCTAGTTCCTGGAACTGATGCAGCGCTCCACCCTCATGCTCTATTTACCAAGTGCACTAAATTATCTGGTTGTTGGTTTTTCCATTTAGCACCATTACTGCTGTTGTTTTACCAAATTTCTGTATCCTTGAATTATATCATGCCCCAACATGGGTGTTGACATTGTTAATGTTAATGTCCACTCACACCTAAATTATTTATTCTCCTAGGTGAGAATTATAAGTGGTTTAGAGAATATGTAGTGAGAGAGATGGAGAAGTTTGAATGTTGAAATTGCTAACTTGATTTAAGCTAGGCTCATGTGTACTTTTGGTGTTTAGTCGATGGAGTTCAAAAGGATGATTATTTGACTTTTTTCAATGGGATTGTTTTCATGATGATTATTCCCTTTAATTCTGTATTTACAAGTTTGGTCTAAAAGAACTATAACCACTTGATTGATTCCAATTTATTTGCACTTTGCAGAAGAATAATTTGGTTGGGTGATCTGAATTATCGTATCAACTTGTCATATGAGAAAACCAGAGATTTTATCTCAAAAAAGCAATGGTCCAAATTGATTGAGAAAGACCAGGTAATAGTTTTTTATATACTCTTACCCGATGTGAACTGCACAATCATATGCTCCATATCTGCACCTTTGATCAGAATATGGTTCCCAGATTTCTCTAGTAAGCCTTTGTTACTGATATAACCAACTTTTCTATTACCTGATTGGGTAATTTAGAGATTTATTTTACTTATGTGAAACAAGTATTCCAAAAACAAAGTACATCAAAATTTATTTGTTTCAAACTGTTGTTTACACTATTCCGAGTTAGATTTTTATTAAATTATCTATATTTATGTAGGTGACTTTACCCTATTGTTTGTTTGACACTCTTTTTGCGATAAGTGTGATGACCGTATAGTTTGTCATAGTTTATTAGCTTTGGCATCCTTTATCTAAAAGTGAACATTTGTGTCAGTTAGGACTTTTTTTAGCGATTTTGTGAAAATAAAACTGTATGGTGATGATATTTAATCATGTATCCTTGTTGTAACTTAGATAACAGTATTCAAATGACAACAATATCTAATAACATGACATGACATAGTGAACAATTAACATGTTAAGAAATGTTTAAGTCTAACTCAATCTTATAAAACTAATTTATAAAATAAAATTTTTATTCATTTATTATATAAATGAACTTTAAAAAGCGGCTTATCTCCAACAAATTATTCAATTCTGAATGCTTCCAAGTTGGAGCAAGTTATCCTTGCCATTTTTCATTTTGGTATCACAAGATAGATTGATGTTGAAAGTTAGCAGCATAAAAAATGAACTTGAGTAGTAAGGTAGGTCTGACTGTGTATTTTTATTGACATCTTATTATGATAGCTTACAAAAGAATTGGAGAAAGGTGTATTTCATGGATGGTCAGAAGGTGCATTAAACTTCCCCCCAACTTATAAGTATGAGATTAATTCAGACAAATACTGCGGTGAAGACCCAAAGGTTGGGAGGCGAATACCATCATGGTATGCTTCAAATTCTGTCAATGTCTGTTTGTATAGTTATGAGTTCAGTTTTTTTTTTTTTTCTCTTAATAATTAGAAAAGTACTTAATATGGTGTATTTACCAATCTCTTAACAATCTTGTTGGCAAAATCTTTCTTTATATAAGTGATTCTGCTTTGTAAAATTTGCAATTACTTTCAGGTGTGATCGTATTCTTTCATACGGCTTGGGAATGAGATTACTTAGATATGGAAGGAATGAACTCAAGTTTTCAGACCACAGACCAGTGACGGCCACATACATGGCTGAGGTTGAGGTGTTCTCTCCAAGGAAGCTGCAGAAAGCCCTGACTTTCACTGATGCAGAGATTGAAAATGAAGAAATCATGGCAAATTTAGGTATAGTTGAAATTTAGCCAAATAATCTAGACAAGTTTCTTTTCATATATAAACATACCTCACTTGCCTGAAATTTGAATGAACTGAGATTGCAACAACTATCTTTTGTCGAGGCTTCATGTTTTTTTCATTAAGATGAATATATTGAAAAGCTATAAAATAATACTCCTGTCCTGACATACACTTTTAGTCCATAATCTCTATTTTCTGGTGCAGGGCCACTGTATGAGTTCTGAAGCATTTATTGAATTTGAAGGAACAACATTGCAGCTTCATATTGGATTTTTCATTTTACTTTTACTCAACATTTTACAGAAAATAGTTGTATGATTTTTGTAAAGTATATGATGAATAAGATGTAAAGCTTGTTGATAAATTGGGTATATCCAATTCAACCGAGTCAGCCTACTAACAGTGAGGGTTTGGATTAGTTTGCATAAAGTTACAAACTTCACTGCAGGCATTGCATTAAAAAGAAGATATCTGCAGTGTGATTAGCATTGTATGTAAGACCTTTAGTGGGAAGATTTCTGTATGCTTACTAAAATAAACAGAATACAAATATGTGTTAGATCAATGGCAATTGCAACACGCAATCAGATGATACATATGCAGAATGCATAAGATAAACTTTCTTGTGTTTTATCTAAAATTATACATTAATTATATTTATATTTTATCTTTTATTTAAGTAATGGGAAAGAGAAAGTTAAGTTTGACAAAGTAGAAATGCGATTGTGATGATGAGATCCCTATGATGTTGCTTCTTCATTATTATTATTTTTATTTTACATTTATTTGTAGGCTTTGTATTGTGTGGGGTGGAAGAAAAAGGCGAGTTGGGTTTCATAAAATAAGAATATAGTTGTGATGGATGGAACTCATTATCATACTAATATCTAAGATTGAGTTTTAAATTTTAAAATTCAAATAATTTTATTAAAATAAATTAGCGTGATAAAAAATACATCCAACTCCACTTTTCTTTATTAATATATAAAGAGACAATATTTTTTATAATTACTAGTGGAAACACATCCTTTGTTTCTATTCTGTATCCACCATTTTCTCTTTTATTTGATTTTTATAATGATAGAAATTTAACATACGTACAAAATTAATTTTGGATGAGTTGAAATTGAAAAACAAAAATTAACATGTAAAAGGAAAATGATGAATTAATTAAACAACCTCTTTTTTTTCTTTTTCTTTAGTTTAAATCTCTCTTCTTTTTCAAGCTTTTTCTCTTTTACCATGGACAATTTTGAGTGTTATGATGTTCACGTTAAAGTTAGGATTAACTTGATGGTAGATAAAAAAAATGACTTTATCAAATAATATAGTTGCTTTAATGGAGTGAAGAAAATGATTGAAAGTGGATGTTATTTTATTTGATATGTTAGATTTGATGCGAAAATAGGTGAGAGTATGTTTTCTCTTTCTTTATGTTGTTACCTTAAAATAAGAAATTAAATGAAGAGGGAGAGTTAATTCACATATAAAAACTGTACATTAATATTAATTTAAAAATTATTTTATTTTATTTTTAAATAATTTATATGAAATTATAAAATATTCTATTGTACTGATAAAATGAAATATATTAAATAAGAATAGAATTAGATAAAAATTGTGTACTCTAAAATAATATGAATTTCGAGGTATAAATTTTGATCCACTTTTTTTTAGACCTTTATCTTTATTGTTATAATTATTATAGTGACTAATTTTAAATTTAAATTTAAATTTTTTACTTGAATCAAAATAATTTTGTTTTAATTGATACGAAGACCCGAAAATCATGAAAAGATTAAGAATTGGCAAATAGTTGGCCACAAAACTCGCTTACATGATATGATTTGATGGTGTTTCTGATTGTTGGAATCATGCGACGAACAAACTTAATGTCTCCACATGCTCTCCATTACAACCAAACCTTATTTTAAGTAAAAGCCTAAAATTGTTGCTTTATTACTTTACTATTTCTGTTCGATAACCACTAAGACATTCAATGTAGTGGAAGTGGGGCACTACAATTCAATCAAATCATTTGTGACACTTTTGCAGAAGATCTTAGTTTTACGTTTTGAAACATTGAAAAAAAATTAATTTGTAAGGGATATTTACACTGTCAACTAATAAAATTACTTTTAAGATAGGTAAAGTCAATACTTTATGCCGTTTTGTTTTTAACCAAGGTCGAATAAGGTTGGGTGGAATGAAAAAAAAAAAAAACTTTGACAATTGAACAATAAAAGGTATTATTTTATATATTTTTTAAAATTTCATTTAATCGCATGAGTTTATATTTAAATAAAAGATTTTTTTATATATTTTTAATCGTTATAATATGAAATAATGCACTATCAACACATCATCATTACTAGTAAAAAAGTTAATGTTGTAAGTATAAATATTCTAGTTAAGAAGGATGTTTTTTAATTAAAATATTTAATTTAGTGGAAAAAAATATTTCTAATTGAGTTCTTCTCTTCTAATCGGTTATTCTTTTTTATAATTTTTTTCTTTATACTATTCGATATTTGGTTTAGGATTTAGGGTTTAGGGTTTACTTCTCAATTACATTCTATAATTAATATATATTTTACATATCCAACCAATCTCCATAATCATTGTTTCTTTTAGAAAAAAAGAATATGTGATTTCATTAATTCAACCTATCTTTCTTAGAAAATGTTTTTTCACCTAATTGGATTTGTTCTAAACAGGCCAAAAGGTGACTTAAACTCAGAACATTCAAGGTAGTCAAGAACAAGTGTGCTCTTAACCTAATTTGTGATTGTGAGGTTTTACCTAATATATATGGAGTCAGTATTAACCTCGTGTTTGTCATTATGATTCTCTCTTTACTGCCTGGTTAATGTTAATTAATCCAAATCCCTTGTTCCACGCTATTTTCATTGCATTATTCATGTAGATCGGATATTCGGCTTCCTAATTATGGGTCGGCCCAGACCCATAGCCCAACATGCCTCCCAACCTTATGCGTAGGCAAATAAGGTTACTGTTAGCTTAAAGTTGTACTCGATCACCAGATTAAGTTACACCCACGATAATTAGATTGACATCCTTCCTTAATCGTCAAGGGTTAGCCCAACCCATAACCCAACCGAATTTAATTTGATTTATCACTTCAAAATCCTTAACTTCACGTTAATAAAACTAAGAAGTTCACATCATCTCCCTTAACCTCAGCTAAATGAAGCTAATAAATTCACGTCATCCATCGTCTTAAAGAAACATTTCACTACCTAATTGTGTCGAACCATGAACTCACAATAAACATTTTTCTTTTCATTCTTAAGCATCATCCTCCGTGAATGAGTAGAAGAATAAGAAAGTTACAGAAGAGAAATGAGATTTGGCATTGTAGTTTCTTGATGAGTTGCAGTTATGGCATAGAATAATGTAATTCAATGATTGTTGGAATGCAAAAGATGATGCAGGTGAGAACTGGGAAGGTGGTGGCAAGTGGCGCACGCTATGGGTGACCCATGATCATTATTATTATTATTTGAGCAAATTGCAGAAAAATGAACCCTATATTTCTTTGGGCTATGCTTGCAGTGACCCACACCGTAACACTTATATGCCTTCATCTATTTATTTCAATCATCAAGTCAACCAACATTTCCCGACAGCTACAGTTCTAACCTAACCATCAACCATTCATTTCTAATTTAATTTCTTTCTGTATATATAATATATGATCATTATACATTGCATGTACCCACATTAATCACACTTATCAATGCATAATACTTAGTCAAAAAGCTCATGTTTAATTAAACTACCCTTGTATTCAATTTGTCTTCGCATGGTTAAAGTAAAGCTATAACTAATGATTAGATGATAGATTTGTTTCATTAATGTAAACGTATATTGTAAGTTTGCACTAATCATGTCATGTATTGTGTTAACTTGCAATTGGGTTAGAATAAAAACACTGTGTTCTATTAATATATTGCTGGTAATATATATTCATATAAAGTTATTAAAATAGGTTAATGCGTGACCTGATTTGGTCCATTAAGAACTCGATTTAATCAGGTTGAACCGGTGGTGTGCATTATCATTATGTGCATATTGCTGACAAATTTTGTTACAATTATTCTAGTAATTTAGAATTTGATTTCGATTTGAAGAAAAAAAATAAAACGGAAAAATTACACTTTCTTTTTTAAATCAAATGAGTCCACCCGTTTAACCCACCAAGTGAGGATGAATCAAACAAACTAACTCATTTTAATAACTTTAATTCATGTGATGAGATATTAATATATATTATATTAATGAGTTAATGTCCATTAAATAAAATAATGTTGAAAAAATAATAGCTAGTAGTAACAAATTTTCATCAATAATTTTTGGAGATAATATATTCAAATTAACTATAATTTTAATATATAATTTCCATGCAAAATTACTATAGTCTATTTTTTATCGGTCACAAGTAACTTTGGACAATATATCTATCAACGTTCTCAAAATGACAAAAAGATTTTTATAAGAGAGAATAATAAATAAAATCTAATATAAAAAATATTTACATTATTTTTACCTTTATATAAATATATTTAGACAATGTTTCTTAAGTAACATACTCCCACTTGAAAAAAAATCAGAAAAAAAAAGTGTTTCCTTGAATTTTGCTTGAGCTAAGATTGTATTGCTTAAATGAAAATTACAATCAACTCAAATTGTGCAACAACTAAAACATATAACATAAATTTACAAGATTCAATTTAGAAGATTTTAACCACTTCGCCATGGTTCAATATGCACAGTTTTTGCATTCTGATCCAATTTGAATACTTAATCTTAAATTTAACATTACGTTCAAATATCTCACATTTTCTTCTCAAAACCAACTATTCTTAAAAGTTTAAACCATAAATTCTCATAAATAACAATAATTTCAATTCAACACGTTTGATATAATATCTATATAAAAACTAAATGCTCTCATTATATTTTAATTCAACTATTAAATTATCACACGACAAAAATGGATAAAGCAAGGGGACCTTAATACAAAGTTTTTTCACTCGTCCGTTAAGTGGAGAAGGGCAAAGAATCAATTGCACGGGATATATGTAAATGGTAAATGGTGTGAGGATAAGGAAGTGATTAAGACCAAGGTTCGAGAGTTTTTCGACGATAGGTTTGCTAGGAACGACGCTTGTCAGGTTCGTTTAGATAATGTTAGATTTTGTTCAATTTCGGGCCCTGACAACGATATGTTGATTAATGACTTCTCTGAAGATGAGATTAGGGCAGCGGTTTGGAGTTGTGACAGTTTCAAAAGTCCTGGCCCTGACGGCTTCAATTTTGGTTTTTTAAAATTCTGCTGGGAAATCATTAAGAAAGATGTGATGGCAGCAGTGAGGGATTTTGCGGCTAACGGGCATTGGCCCAGAGGTACAAACGCTTCGTTCCTTTGTCTAATACCAAAAGTTGAAAACCCCCAGCAGCTTGGTGAATTTCGCCCTATCTCTTTAGTTGGTTGTCTATACAAAATCATTTCCAAAGCGTTATCTCTACGTCTGAAGAAGGTGATTAGCAAAGTTATAGATGTCAGACAGTCAACTTTTCTTGAAGGAAGGGGTTTGTTGGACAGTGTGTTGGTGGCCAATGAGGTTCTGGAAGAGTATAAAAGAAGGAGAAAAAGTTGTGTCTTCTTCAAAGTTGACTATGAGAAGGCGTACGACTCTGTTAGTTGGGAGTTCATTTTCTATATGATGAGGAGGTTGGGCTTTTGTGAGTTGTGGATTCGGTGGATAAAAGGGTGTTTAGAATCAGCGTCAGTTTCAGTTCTTGTGAATGGCAGTCCAACTAAGGAGTTCTTTCCTAAGAAAGGTCTCCGTCAAGGTGATCCGCTTGCACCGTTCCTATTTCTTCTTGTGGCAGAAGGGTTGGCTGGGGTGTCAAGGATGGCTGAAGAAAAGAACTTGATTGATAGTGTGGTGGTTGGCAGAGATGAAGTGAAGGTTAGTATGTTACAGTACGCAGATGATACCTTGTTTTTCTGTGAAGCTAACACAAAAAGCATTTTCAACATTAAGGCCATTTTCCAATGCTTTGAGCTTACCTCTGGGCTCAGAGTTAATTTTTTGAAAAGCAGAATTGGCGGAACGGGGGTGAGCCATATTTCGCTTAGGAGTTTTGCAGTTATTCTTAAGTGCGATGTGATGAGTTCCCCTTTTGTCTATCTAGGCTTGCCTGTTGGTGGGAGTCATAAGCGTGAGGTTTTTTGGAATGGGGTGATTGAAAAAGTTCAGGCTAGACTAAACAGGTGGAAAGGAAAGTGTCTGTCGATGGCAGGGAGGATTTGTTTGATCAAGTCTGTTTTATCTTCTATTTCGTTATTCTTTATGTCCCTGTTTAAATTGCCTATCGGGGTGGTAGATAAATTGGTAAGGATTCAAAGGAACTTTCTCTGGGGATGGGGCGCTGAAGGAAGGAAGATAGCTTGGGCTTCTTGGAAAAAGGTGTGTAAG
>Ga0123342_1000874_pt1 | contig 49872 bp, 29 predicted proteins | sample Turbeawhitnodule_FD_89960 | JGI IMG/M metagenome (GOLD analysis project Ga0123342, IMG submission 89960) | Root nodule microbial communities of legume samples collected from Mexico - Turtle bean Mexico white nodule | ecosystem: Host-associated > Plants > Roots > Nodule | place: Mexico: Nepantla...
TAATAACTGGCGACTACGCGAACCCCCCGACTTCCTCCCCTTCTGCCAGCCAGGTGCCCTATCCAACACGCCTATATAATAGCTCGACGCCACGTCATTACTCCCGACTACCAGGGCGGTACAGTAGCCTTGTCTGTTTAGCTTTGGGACAAATACTACGATTATTATGAATGAGAATGAGATTTTTACTGATAGGGATAGATAGTAAGGAAGATACATGTTGTAGACACGCCGGAGAAGGATTTCCGAGGCGCTTGTACCATAAATCAGGATCGGTCGATATTTAAGATACGTGGACTTGATTTGGAAGAGGGAACATGTAGTATAAGCCTGCGTGTTATTTAGTTATAATTTTTCATCATTTTCTTATAATTTGTTCAGTTGTTCATAATTATGCTGAGAATATATAGTGCAAATATTATTATCGAGACATATCTCGGCCTACTAAGATCATCTCGGTTTTAGACGGTACAATTATATTATAAAATATTAATTAATTAAATATAGTTTATTTTTATAACTTTTATTTATTTATTTATCATTTTCTTAAATTAAATCATTATCTTAAAAAACTTGCACAATAATCGGTTCACGAGAAATCTATTTCCAGGAGGCAAATAATTGACAAAATCTCTTTTTATATATACGAAATTGTGTTCCAGCGATCCATTTCCTGTGGTCTACAGTAAAGCGGTTTACTTTCGGAAATAAATTTTGAAGGACGTTATTTGAGTATTTTTTATTTTCGATAAGAATTCATCTATTTCCTTTCGTGTACAGTAAAACAGTTTAGTTTTGAAAATAAATTTTGAAGAAGATTATTTGAGTAATTTTCTTTTATATCCGGTTTATTACAAGTAGAACCGTTATGTAGAACCAGAATCAGTTTCTAGAATAAATGGGTTAATTGGGAAAGAGTAAAGTTTCCAACATTAGGGTGTGATGGCATTGGTTTGATTTTTCACATCCACCACTCGTCTCTCCAATGAAAATCTGAAAATGGAAATCCGTAGAAAAAGTTAAAACATGAGAACTAACTGGTCCAAAAGGATGAAATGAAGCAACAATCTCTTTTATTTTATGTATATTGGGTGTCGTTTCCTCGGACACACAATAAAGTAAATAGTGTGCCTTTTTTCTCCTTTAAGATTGGCTTCGTCAGAGAAGGAACGATTCTCCCAAAAGCGTGATTGGCGAATTAAAGAACATTCAGCCGCGCAAGAAAAGAGAATGATTTACTTACAAGAAACCAAAATATTACACATCGCTTGGACATCAGGGGCTCCTCTCCTCTAACAACTGTCAAAAAAAACACAAGCCAAAAATACTCCTCTTGAATACTATTTAAATTAAGATTAATTAAGTTTTAAATCAGTTTTGAATTTAAAAAATTAAAACTTAATCACTGTGGTTTCTTATTTTCCTTATGGAAATATATCACCAACGACAATGAAAAATGATAAATGCGTTGTCTCATCTCAACTAAAAATAGAATTAAAAAAAAAGGAGCATAATAGAAAAATATAATAAAATTGTAATAGAAAATTAATTAAAAAAATGGAGAAAGTTGAGTTACATAATCCATTGGTTGTGATGAAATAGGTGGGCATGATTATGTAGCAACACGTGGAGGTGCGAGCATCGTGAAATGAGCTGACAAACATTTTCACAACACGACACCGACCCGCATTTCCTGTCCCTTATATTCAAGTGCACTATCCTCTATCCTCCTGTTAACATCCAATGGCTGAGAATATTCTAAATTATATTTTGGTAATGTATTTACGGTTGCAATCTGTTTAGAATGGGTAGGATTTGAAAGAGTAAGAGAAGTGAGCACAGAGGATAAATCCCACTGGACACCACTTTTTAAATTTAAAAACTTTAGGCGTCTGACCCAATCCCGACACAACACGACGTGCAGCGCTTTTGCGTAATCCCCTTAATCTTATTATTAATATATTAACATAAGCTTATTGAATGACATTTATTTGCACCTCACATTTCTCATCACCACCAACCAACTTCTATCTCTGACTTCAAGCCTCAGTTAACACTATTCATTCATTCGGAAAGAAAAGTATGGAAATCTTTCGTTTGTTTTTATTGAATTTAACAGATTGAAAAGTGTGTTGATTTCGGAATGGAGGCAAAAATCGTAAAAAAATATTAAAATTTTTACACAATATTATTGGAAAGTTAAATAACCCTTAATTATTATTTTTATATACATGTAAAAACTATAAAATAATAATAATATATTTAAAATTTAAAACAGAAATACTATATATAAAAAATTAATAAAATTATAAATAATAATAGTAACTAAAATAATAATAATAAATTACATACTTAATAATAATTAAAATAATTTTATTTAATACTAATATTAACAATAATAAAAATCAATTTTAACTTTTATTTGATTTGATTTTATGAAAATATCTTTTATATATATTTATAAAATTTAATTTATCTTATACAAAAATATCTCATATTTTATTATTTAAATATTTTTTTAAGGAAAAGGTAAATTTGTAAACTTACATTTTACATATTTAAAAAAACATAAAAATCTCCTTACAACCATCATATCACTCACAAACTTCAATAAGTTTTCCTCACAAAATCACTCTAATATACCTTAATCCAAAGAACATCACTTTCTTTACACATTCCTCTTAAATCACTCCAAATTCACTCTCTCAAATCATCTCCCCAATCCAAACACTACCTAAGACCTTTTCAGGATGGAGATAAGAAGAAAATATATCTTTAAGAAAAATAAAACTGAAAGCGAGATTGAGGAAGAAAAAACTTAGATTTGAATAAAGAGATTGTAAATAATTTAATTAGTATAGTAAATATTTTTTTATATAAATATATTTAAAAAATAATTTGTATTTAAAAATAATTTAATGTATTATTTTAATATTTTTACTTTTATTTATTTATTTTATTATAAAAATATAAATATTAAAATGATTATCAATTATATAAAATATATAATCGATACACTTTTTAAGTGTACAATATTTTTTTTTCAAATCGTTTCCACATATGTATGGAAAGTTTTAAGTTATAAAAAATTTGTTATACTTTTTATTCTTTTTAGTTTTTAAATTCTCAAAATCCACACTTTCTTTGCCTTTTCCTTTATTTATAACTTTATGTGTATGGGAACAAATAAGTTATAATACTATTTATTTTAGAATTCTTTATTTAGATGGTTTTTTATAGAATTTACATGTTTGTATTTGCTAATTAGTGTGGAAGTGAGAGCATGTACGGGCAAGGAAGGAGTTTAGGAAGTATCTCGTTTTTTTATGAAAAGATATAGGAAAAGTCGATTGAACGTGCATGAGAAGATTAAAATATCTTTTGCTTTACATTGTGCATGTTGGAGATTTGTGGTCTACATAGTAACCATGCATGCCGAGATTTTAGAATGAGGCACAAAATCCTTTAACCATTGTTGTTGAGCTTTGAAGTTGTATGTTATTCAAATGGTAATTGGACAAGATCTTTGTTTGATAGAAAATCCAGTTCCAGATATTGTGTTTCTACTGGTGATAATTTGATTTCTTGCAAGGGTGAGAAACAAAATGTTGTGACAAGATCTAGTGTTTAAGCATAATATAGAGTTATGGCCCCAACTACTTCTGAGTTTATTTGTTTAACCAATTACTTAAAGAATTGCAATTTGGAGAGGTCACTCAAATGACACTTATATGACACTCATATGTCATAATCATACTTTTTTGTATTAGCTCAAATCCCGTCTTTCATGAAAGAACCAAGCATATTGAGATTAATTCTCATTTCATTAGAGAAAATATTGTATCTGGAGACATCAAGACTGAGTTTGATAATTCGAATGATCAATTAACATATAATTTCAATAAACCATTACGTGAACCTATAATTGATTATATTTGTAACAAGTTTGGTACATACGAATTGTATGCACTAGCTTGAGGGGGAATGTTGAATGTAACGGACTTAACCCATAGTTTTTGTTATTGTGTTATTATTTCCATTTATAAATAAATAACCATGTGTGTATTTTACACAAGAAAAATTAATCTTATATCTATTTTCTTCATCCTTAATAATAATTGGGGAACATGGTCGATGGAAGTTGGATGATCCAAGCCTATTATAATACTTTTTACACTTTCTATTAGTCTCGTTTGGTGGGGATATAAAAAATAATGTAAAATATAGGCAAAAGAGCTTTAGAGAGATTATGTGAGGTCCATGATCTATTTAGTGAACCTAGTGGATTTGGATGGAATGAATCAACAAAACATCTTTAGGCTGAAGATGAATTTTGTGATGACTTGATCAAGATAGCACCTTTAGTAAATACTGTTATCATCCACAATTAAAGAGATCCTAATGTACTTGAACATGTTTATTTTCAGGCAAAACTCTCTATCGCTAATGGAGCAGGCTATACAAATTGATGGAGGAACTGTGGGGAGCTGATCATGCCATAGGACACAAAGTAAGGACAACCCGATAAATCCGATGCCACATCCATAGGCAAAGTTTCACTATGGACCTTAATGACAACATGGAATACAACTAGGAAGAATTTGCATTTGATGTTGAACTTGAGCAAGCTCCTCCATCACCACTACAAATGGATTCATATAGCTCAGGTCTGACTCAATCTGCGCCATCTAGTGGTACGTCATCCTTGTGGGGTTAAAATAATAAAAGTCTCGATGGTTGATGTTCGCAATTTGACAAGCTTACAACCAAGTTGTATGTATTTTTTGATGCAATTGAGATAGGAAATGCCTTAAGAGAAAAATTTGTCTTCCATTGCTGAAAGACAAGTCATGGCATCTGAACGAGTCACTATGACATCTGAACAACAAGTGCAATACTTTGAACGAAAAGTCTTGGCAATTGAACGACGAAATGAACTTCTTACTAAATAGGTTAGTCTGGTGCTTCATAACTTAGCATTCAATACTCAAATTGACATTTGGGACATGTTAGTTGACATGAATATATAGGATGAGAAAATTATGAACAATACTATGATTTCCTTTGCATTAACTTGTCCCATGCAAAATGTCTTCTAGGCATGCCCCCACATCGCTGTCTAAATAGGTTACTCGGTATTATGAGTGATGGTGGTTGAAATCCTTATTTGTACCATGTTTTGATAATGTTATGTTTTCTTTCACTTTTTTGGCTGCTATGTAATATTATGACATCACCATATCATTTGTACTTGAACATGATTGTGACATGTTTTACTTTATATTATTAAGTAATATTATTTATATTTTGATTACCTTTGTTTAAAATGTTGTTATGCAATATTATGAAATGTGCATTAACTGATGTTTTCATGTCTTAAGTTTTGTAACAATGACTTTGTTTTCATAAACTAAAAGATAGAGAAGTGGTATGAGGAGTAAGGGAAAAACCTTTATAACTACTGATGGAGTTCTAGCTAGAAAGCTCCTAAGTATTGAGGAGGTCTTAAATCAAACATATTTTTTTAGCAAACTGATTAGATGATTGAGCATGAGAAGATGTTTTACACCAGGATAGTTCTGACACCTAAGATAATTAATTTCCCATTCTTTGCACATTCGGGGCTTTACTTTCACCATCATTTACACTTTCAAGGTTTTGAACAATATCTCATGCTGAAAGCTCCATACTTTAAGGATCTGGTTAAAGTGTTTTTTTCCAACCTAAATATCACATACCTTGGTAGCCTCTATATTGAGGTTAATAAGAAGATTAAAGTCACATATTCATATTGGTTGACTTTGGCTAATTTGAAATACTAAGGTAAAAAATTGTCATCTTCAAATATCCCTGAGGAGCTCAACTACAATTGTGATATGTCATTGAGTTTCATGATAAAAACAGAGATGCACAGTCAAAATGTCAAGAATGTAGATAGTTTGAATATTAGTGGCAAACTACTGCATTACGTATTTGTGCACATATTGAGTCTACGAACCAACAATTTTGCTTAATTTGTGCACAATGAAATATAATATATTGAATAATTGGTCTCATTATATCATGTTACACATGACGAATTACAGGGATAACAATGTGTCTCTTCCATACGACATTCTAATTACACAGATCATTACTTACTATAACGTGGACTTATCCATCAATGCAAATGTGGAACTACACTGGTTACATTATTTCAATTGAAAAACCTTAAACAAGTTGAATATCATTCAAGTCAATGATGTTAGACAACATGGTAGGGTGAAACAGGATGATGAACACAATGATCAAGATCTAGTAATATCTGATGACCATATTAAAGCCATTGCACCTTAACCCCTAGTCTCCCTTGATGCTCAAATGCTTTCAGAAATTTGGGGTGGTATTCAGGAGTTGCAACAAAGATTAAATATTTTGAACATCAATGTTAATAGAGGTTTTGAAAGGATTCATCAAAGAATTGTCCAATTCCAACAAAGATTTCATGGAATAATAGATGTCGTCATATAATTATTATTATTTTGTTTAATTATTGTAATTTAACTATATTTTTATCATTGTATGATTCTATATTTAATGCTACTTAGGTGTTGAATTTTTAGACCAATTTCAATTTATACTTTTTAAGTTTTATGAAAATTACAATTTCATTGAAATCTTTTACAATTATTTCAATTTTATATAATTTTATCGAGATTACTTTTAACAATTTTGTATATAACTATAATTCATATTTTTTTAACTAAATTCACATATTGTACTTTCACACACAAATTTTATATACAAAATAAATAATCATAGTTTATTCAAAATTAATTTTAACCATAAAATTAAAATTATAAAGCATTCCAATCTCACTGATTAAAAAAATTAGCAATCACAATTATTAAATGAATCACAAATGTTTATATTTTTTCTCTGTTTCCTTAAACTTTTCTCTCCCCAGTTTTAATAAAAATAATCTTACTTTTCATTTGATTTTCCCCAAAATCCATCATATTTTGGTTTGATAAATTGATCCATAAGTCCGAAAACCCCATCTCATTTCCTATCCCTTAAAATAGACATTTCCAAACTCCTGGTAGCTCTGTCCATCAACGAATGCAAGGGAACGAGAGGATGAAGAACCGATGGCCGGTGTGGCTAATGGGGACATTATGCATAATCGGAGCCACGCTCTTCATCGCCAGTTTCATCCAAACCTCTGAGAACAGTCTTCTATGCTCAATATCCACAACACAGCAGCAGTTAACCGGAACTTCCAAATCGATGCAGCTCAAAGCGATACTTCACTACGCCACCTCGCAGGTTGTCCCGCAACAGTCTCTTTCGGAGATCACCGTCACCTTCGACGTCCTCCAGGCCCTTAACCGCCCCGCCAACTTCCTCGTCTTTGGGCTGGGCCACGATTCCCTTATGTGGGCCGGCCTCAACCCAGGCGGCACCACGCTCTTCCTCGAGGAGGACCCTAAGTGGGTCCAGACCGTCCTCAAGGACGCGCCGGGCCTCCGAGCCCACACCGTCCACTACCGAACCCAGCTCCGCGAAGCCGACCACCTCCTCTCGTCTTATCGCTCCGAGCCCGCCTGCTCGCCGGCCACCGCCACCCTCCGCGGCAACGAGCGGTGCAAGCTGGCACTCCAGAACCTCCCGGACGAGGTGTACTCTCGGGAGTGGGATCTAATCATGATCGACGCGCCGAAGGGGTACTTCCCTGAGGCGCCAGGGCGCATGGCGGCGATATTTTCGGCGGCGGTGATGGCTCGGGACAGGAAAGGCTCCGGCGTGACGCACGTGTTCCTGCACGATGTGGATCGGAAGGTGGAGAAGGTTTACGCCGAGGAGTTTCTCTGCCGGAAGCAGTTGGTCAAAGGTGTTGGCAGACTCTGGCACTTCGAGATTCCTCCGAAGGCTAATCACTCTCGTGACGACGCGCGTTTCTGTTAGGTTTCCCTTCTATTTTTATTTTATTTTGTTTTATTTTTCGGTGCAGTGAATACTGAAGAACAGCGAGAGGACTATATCTATATCTTATTATAGCTTTACCATTTTAGTTTCATTTTTTACCTTTTCATTAATTTGGTCACCTAAAAAAGGCCAATTATTACAGGTGGACGGTGGCCATGTTGATGGCTCAGTCGCACTCTACCGACACTTCACGAGAAACTTCTGAATTCTGATTCATCCCTTTTTCGTTCGCTTATTCTGAAATGAATTTGAGTTTAAATCAAGCACAGATTAATTTAAATGGTGTTTTAGCTCAATTTTGTTTCATTCAAACTTTTTTTAAATGGTTCAAGCCATTGGAACTTTTTTTTATGTTTTAATATAACAACCTTTTTTTAAATTTTACTTTCTTGGTTTAATGAGATTAAAACGTCCATGTAAAAATTTTGATGGAAAAAAGTTAGGTATGCTTGTGTAATAGATTCACCCTGTTTACTGTAAAGAAGCAGAAGTCGTGAAAATTAAAATATAAAGTAAAACTGGTTTCGATTTAGTGGGAGGTTAATTGCCCCATATCCCTTTACCGACGTTCCGCTGTCCCAAACTTTTTTCCATTTAAATTTATTTGCTGGTCTTCCATTAATAAACATCCAAGCGCGGCGGCTGATAAGTTGTTTGACATGTTCAAATCTTGACAATTATGACAAAGCATGCAAGTTGAGTTTTAATTAGTATACATTTTATAACTACGCTTATATAGTATAGAAAATAACAACTTTTTTGTTTGGTTGGGTTTTACAATATTCTTTGTTAACTTATGTCTTTAATTCTCGCTTAAGTTACATATAACAATTTTTATGCATATATAAAAGGAGTAATATTTCTGTTCTTATAAAAAAAAGTTGTTTACAGTTTCAATTATATGTTTAAGATAATACTTAAAAAAAGATTGTCTGAAAAAGTAAAAAAAAAAAACTTATCTTTCAACTTAAAGATACATGTTTCTTAATAAAAAAATTGATTTTGTTTCTTTCAAATAAAATCTATTATTTTCAAATTATTTATCAATAAACTTATCCAAATAAAAAATCAATTATTATTATAATTTATTATACGTATAATCAATAGTTAAAATAATTTAATTTTTATAATTATCTCAAATATATTCTTAGTTTTGATGGAATATGGAGTTGGTAGTTGTATGATTTTTGAACTCATTTAAGTTAGATATAACATAATTTTTATACATGTATCAAATGCATTGACCTAATGGTTTTAGTGGTGATAAAAATATTGGGTGGGTGGGTGATTTTTGTCTCGCACTCATCCAAGTTAGATATAACATAATTTTTATACATGTATCAAACAAAAACATTGACCTAGTGATTTTAGTGTTGATATAATACATGGCTGAGGCAAGTGAGTTTAAACATTAACAAAATCTATTATTTTATTGTTCTCTATAGTGGACAACATGACTTTAATGCCATGATATTTTGTAAATCTTTTATATATGTTTTTGTTTTGTATGTTTTGGAATTATCCTTGCATAACTGAATAAACTATTCATTCATTTTGCATACATTGCTAAGTTTTGTTATTATGCAGAGAATATAATCTATTACTCTCCTCTATTATTACTGTTCCCACATTTCTCATGCTAGAATTTAATTTTATTCCCTGACTAATTTTCCTTTTCTCAGGTTATTGTCAAAAAAATCTATTATGATTATCTTCACCACATACCTTTAAAACATCCTTCTACAATAAGTCTCCTTTTTAAACCCCTGCAGTCGATTTTCGTCACCATTATCTCCATATTTTGATATAATTATTAAGCAAAATTAATACTCTTCATCTGAATAAAACACAATCTCCATTTTTGTAAAAGTGTCTTATTAAACACAATGACATATTTAACTCCGCTCACCAACTTCGGTCTGTTGTTGAAAAAACCATAAATGTTAAATTTAATAATTTTACCCAATTGATTTACTATAAAAAAAATATTAAATTAGTAGTTTTATTATGATTTTTATTATATTATTATTATATTATTATTATAATTAATAATAATAATAATAATTATTAATATTATTTTAATTAATAATAATAATATCAATATTATTTTAATTATTGTTAATTTTATTAAGTATTAATATTAACATTATTATTAATGTTATTATTATTAATTCTATTAATATTAGCATTATAATAATTATTAATTTTGTTAATATTAACATTAATAGTAATAATAATATTAATATTATTAGTAATATGAAAGAGATATACAAAATTATTTATAATATTTAAAGTACGCTTTTCAAATTTTTAATATTTATAAATATAGTTATATATATATATATATATATTAATTATAAATTATTAATTTTTTAAGATAAATAAATGTGTTATAATTTTTTTTATTAAAGTGAATTTTAAATTATTTATCTTTTTTTACACATACTTATATGTATATTAATTATAATATTTTATTTTCTAAGTATTATAAGTTAAAATTAACTTTGAAATATGATCACTAAATACTAACAACACTCTAATAATATTTAAAAATAAATAAATTCACTGTAATTTAACTATAAGATCAAAACAATAATCAATAATAATTTCCATAACATTTCAACATAATACAAATTCTGGAAATAAATTTCGTTATATATTTTCTTAATCTTCTATTCAATCAAATTCTGAAAAAAAACAAACAATAACATTAGTAGAAAGAAATATTTAAAAAATTAATTATAAATCGTATAAATAAGATATATACTAATTGTGTAATATATATAATCTCATTCACTATTATCATAAATAAGATAATAAATAAGGTTAAGATATTTAAAAGTGCATATTAAAAAAACAAGTTCTCCCATATTATATATCAAACATAGTTCTCTACCTATAGTTTATTCATGTCGCATTTTGTAGACATGAAATTTAGGAATCACAATTTGACTGTGAATATGACGATGGTGAAGGTGTTTCATGGGGGCATAACTATCTACAATAAATGATTTATACCGAAAGCCAAAGGAATTTTTTGATCTAAAAGCATATTAAAATAATGACTTCTCCCAGATTGATATCAAACATAGTCCCTACCTACAAATTGTTCATGTCACATTTAAAGACATAAAAGTCAGGAATCACATTTTGACAATGAATACGTTGAACTAATTGTATTAACAAATTGTTTATAGTAACAACAATTATAAAAAGATTTATTCTTTTTCACTAATAGTTATAGATAATAAAAGAAAAGAAGCAATTAAGCCTAAATTAATAAGTAAAGATAACTCCTCTCCATGATTAAATTTAGATAACTCCAAAATGATATAACTTCACCCGATTCACATTTAAAGACATAGATGTACTAACTTTGTTGTCAAACCAATTCAATCGGTTGTTTCGATAAATTAACCGATTGATTTTTGAAATTTGTTAACAAAGTTTTTTTAAGTTTGTTAAATCACATCATCTCATTATTCTCTTCATGTTCTACCAATTAGTTTTCTTCCTAGGTGAGTAGTTTTCCTATTTCCATTTGTTTCCTCCTTTTATAGTATAAAATGTAACATAAAAGAAGTATAGGGTTATGGGTTATGAAACTCTAACCCCTGCAATCATTTTCTAAAGAGATATGTTGTCTTTTGAACCTTTTTTATGAAATCTAGAATCACCATTTTTCTATCATATAAAAATCTTTGAGTATAGTATTATGTTTTATGAAATGCTTTATGAGAATTGGTGAAAGTTATCTTTACCTTGAACTTGAAATATAACTCGTAGTGTGATAAAGTTTTAAGTATAGTTCATATTTCACAAGTTGCTTAGAAAGCAAATTGTACATTATGTTTGAAGAAAACATACCATTCAAAAAACATTCAGATGCATATTTCTAAATAACTCCGAGGGGATGTAAGAGCCCCCTATGTTCGAATTCCCCAAGGGGTATAAGTATAAAAAATTCATGGCACAAAGGAGAGAAACACCTTTCAAAATGTTTGAGCTCAACATTGTGCCAACAGGATGAGAACAAATAAAAGTTAAGGAGATTTTTATAAACTAACATACCTTACTATTTCTTAAGTTAGATTCAACAAATTAGATATATGAATTCTTCTATTGCTTTTGAAGTACCAACTTATGAAATATTTAATAATAAACTTATTTGCTTTATGTGATGCTCCTACTCATTGAGTTAATCCCAGGTAGTTTTACATATTCCAAATAAACAAGTTTATATGTAAATTATGCAATATGAAGTATAAAACAACTTTTGTGTTTCAAGCAACTTATGAGTTTCTTAATCAGTTTTTTATGAGTTTCTTAATAATTTTTTGTAAAGATCTTTGTATTGTTTTCGTATAAACTTGTATTTATAATTATATGGATTACTTTTAGTTTGATTTTTTTAGGGTTTAATCATTCTATAATATTGCACAACAAATATTATGTTGTGATTTTTTTTTTTATGTAAATTGGTCTCATACTCCTTTTCCAATTGCAAAAAAAAGAAATGTCTAAATTTTTTATTGTAATCTTTTCACACTCTTCCCCAAAAATCCCCCAATTTCGGCTAATATCTCTTCTCACACTCACAATTTTGAAGTTATGTATTTAAAACTTGTCTAGATGAAAAAGTTAATAAACAAAAATAAAATTGAAAGTATTAAAGTAAACAAAGACCTTTTTATATATAAAATATTTATGAAGTAAATTTAACAATATATTTAATTTTTTAATATTACAAGCTAATTTGAGAAAATTATATAGAAGAAATATTTCATTTATATATAATGTTTAATTTTAATACATATTAAGGGACAAATGGAGAATTTCCATAGCTATTTTTATGTAAAACTTCAAAAAGTGATAAAAAAAATGGTACCAAAAATAGATGTAAAAGATGAAATAAAAAAGTAGATGGGGCTTAAGACATTGAAAAAACTGAAATCCTCAATTGAGACATTTGAGGAAAAAAACGTGGATGTTGATAAAGGCTCTTAAAGAACCTTTCTAATACGATAGAATTGATGTTTTGCTTTGATGTATAAACATATGTATTTCATGCATTAGTTTTTTTATGTATTATATAATATTATTGATTAGACCTATTTCTAAATAGATTATCTAAAAAAAATTCTACTATTTCAAAAGATAAGAAATTGTATAGCACTTTGAAAATCATCATTGCTCATTCATACTGATATTCAATAACTTTCCAAAATTATAATTATGTTTTTCTCATAAATCTTTGAAGGGAGTTGTGATATACTTGAATAGACTTTTGCTTTTAACATGTTTGAAAAATTCATTAAATCAAGGATATCTTTCTATATTCTATTTTAATTCTTGAGTGAATTTGTGTTCGTATAGATTTGGGATTTCATGTAATAAGTTTTCACGTATGTAATACCTATTTTTTTTTTATAGTTTTTTCAAGAAGATTTCATATATTGAGAAATTGTATTTTTGCATGTGAAGTGTGTAATCTTAATACTCAATATAGTTAAACAATCCTACTTGTAACGCCAAATTTCTCCTAAAGTGACTTCTTCTTTTTCTTCAGGTTCCAGTCTTCTCGGTTTCTGGATTTTATGGTCTTTTTGTCTTTCAGTCCTTCTCCTTCTACTAATGACAAAATGAGAAACCTGGACATATAATCTGAAACTCAAGTCACAGTCTGAGAAAAATTTACAAGTGTGAGAGTTGAAAAGTTACCTGTTATGCTATTTATACATTTTGGTTGGATCCTTGTTGTCATGGGTCTGCGTAAGGCCCAAAAGTGGGTCCAATCACACGTGTCATGTTTTGTATATAAAATTGTGTATTACTAGCTAAATGATGTTTTAGGATCTCATCATTTAGATTTAACTATGGCAGAAGGTCGTCGATCATCCAGTCATCCGATCGTCATCCGATCCGATAGTACACTACTAAAGTTGTGATTGAAATTGAATGAGAAAAAACAAACTAATATAAAAAAATTGTACCATTCTTTTTTATTCTTTCTCTTATTTTGGTGTTCTTTATATTTTATTGAAAAGAAAATGATCCTACTTCTGTGTTTTAATCTTTTAATAAAGTGTTTTAAGAAAACTTCATAGGTTCTATTGGTCAAATTACAAAAAGAAAAATAGAAATTTACCTTTTCTCTTAGTAGTGCATGACCTATTATTTTTCTTAAAAATAACACGACACCTTATAATGGTTTAATGTTCATCATCAAACTAATACTTACCGTTCTAAAAAGGACTTCAAGGGCATGGATCAACAATATCACTTTTTTTATGATGTTCAAATACTTTAAATCCCCATAACTTTAATGTGAAATCCACCCCATGACACACTTTCTCCCCTTTGGACATATAAATAAAAAATAAGTCTTTTCAATACGAAAGAAATTTAAAGAAATCAAAAGTATGATCAACTTCAGCGTATAAGTGCCTCGAATGTAGTAAGCAATGTCATATTAATTTTGGACTTTAATTGGCAAAACTATTTTCCAACCAACGGTACTCAAGATTTTGATAAGACTATTTTTCAACAATTGTAAGTCAGGATTTCTACTAATATTATAAAGATTATCTTTCAGTTAACATTGTTGGGACTATTTATTTATAATGGCATATGTAATGGTTATTTCTATGTTAACGCTAATAAGAGTTTTTTTTAACCAATGTTGGCAAAGCTATTACCATATTTGTACAAGTTGAAGTATATCCAGATCATTTTTGGTTAATTACTACATGAATTGTTTTTGGATCAACATTAAATATTGTTTTTTTTTTCAAAACTAAATTTTTGACCAATCTTGACTAAAATTGTTTTTAACCGTTGAAAATAAAAATTCAACATAGATAAAAAAAAAGTTGACAAAAAAACCAATCAAAATCACCCTAAACTTTGTTCGCTAAAATTATTATAACTAACACAAATTGAAAATAAAATTAAACGATACTAATAAAGAAAAAAAAAACTTCATTGACTTTCGCTGGAAAAATTTAGTAGTCTTCGGCCTCCCACCATCTAAGTGGCTATAAGATTATCCACCATTAACAAATAATGGTGTTACACCTTTCTGGGACTACAATAATATCATGAATTAATTAACACTTTGCCAGTAAAAAGCAGGCGTGTTGGTACATACCTTGTAATCGTCTTCTTCTTTACACAATTTGACAGATTATAAAAAATATTTCACTCGGTCGTCCCTCCTCATGGCACTATATACAGCTTGAACCTGAAAAATGCCATAACATTTCATATCAAGATATATCAGCTCAGCCTTGTTCTCTTGGAGGATCGATCTACTACAACATAAACTTCTAATAAATGTAAATAAAATTTAAACACGTCTCTACTTTCCTTCCTTTCCCACGTGTTCTTTTAGTGGAAATAAGTATAGAACAATTAACTTTCGAGTGATAAAAAGAGGGGAGGAATGAGACAGACAGACCTGTTCACTGGAAACAACTTGAATGGGCCCAATATTTACAGATACATATTTTCCCCCAGATGATAACTTCTGCTTCACACATCCCTGTAATTACATGTTAAAAATTCAAAGCAGATCAGATGTCAAATGCCGTTTGAAAAACGAGGTTCAGTGATAAAAGTATAGATGCAAATTGCAATATACTGATAACAAACTCTTCAAGGATTACATTCACATATGCTACACAGCCCACAACTTACAAGGAGAAACAATTATAATTGAAAGAGAAATAAAATTTAAGCTTAGCATATATTTCTTGTGATCAAATTCCGGGTTGGAAACAAGTTCATACTTGTGATCAATTTCCAGCGGTATACTTACTGATTTTAACAGCTTTGAAAAAGACGTTATGTATAAAAGTGGTAGAGTAAGGAACAAGAAGGAAGAAAAACGTCTCTCTATGAATTATTATCCAAATTCCAAAAAACCATCGCCAAGAGAAAGGTTGTTAAACAGCTATACAGAGAACCAACAACTAGGGAAAGCAAATCTGTGAGAGAATTTTTCCCAGAAAGAAAGAGTTCAGGGAAGGAAAAGCTAAACAATCCACCCCTCTCTAATAGAAAGTATATACTACTGCTCAGCCGTGAATTAGTTATTTTGGTGCGTGGGCTGATTCTCCTTTTCAGATTTGGTAAATCCTCCGCCAAGTGGTCACTAGCAACATCCAAATTTGACCCTTTTCCGTTTGTGTTTATTACAATTCCTCCCCCGTTAAGATAAACTATGCTCCCAAGGTTGAAACCTGGAAAGGCCTAATTGCCCCCTAATCTACCCAAGTAACATGTGCAGTATCCAATCCCTCCCATTGGACTAGTTGCTATCGAACTTGTGACCCCCTATGATTCTGGACTTTAGAATTGAAACTGGTTGTAATACTGGGGAAGTTTCAGTGGTAGTAATGGAGAGTTGGACATAAGGTTGTGCATGCTCTCCTTTACAAAGTTTCAATTGGGAAGCATTAAACATAGGATCAATTTTAGTGGTAGCTAATAATAACAGTTATAAGCCACCTGTCCGATCTTCTCAGTCACAGGAAAAGGGCCAGAGTACCTTAGACTCAGTTTCTGAATTTTTCTCAAAGCTACTTAGTGCTGCCTATATGATTGCAACTTAACCTAAACCATATCTACTGTCTGAAAAACATATCAAGGCATTTATTTAGAGCCTCGGATTGACCACCAGATTGAGGATGGTATTTTGTGGACATGGTCAAGGTTGTTCCACTCAACCTGAATAAATGTTGCCAAAATTGGTTGGTAAAAACATGGTATTTTGTGGACATGTTCAAGGTTGTTCCACTCAACCTGAATACATGTTGCCAAAATTGGTTGGTAAAAACCTATTTTCTATCGGAAACTATGGTTTTAGGGGTGCCATGGAGTTTAACTATTACCCTTAAGAAAGCCTCAGCTACTTGTTTACTTGTATAATCCACTCGGAGTGCAGCGAGATGAACATATTTAGAGAGTCTATCAATGGCCACCATGATGATCAAATATCCTTGTGAATTTCGGAGGCGTGATGAAGTCCATTGGTACGTCTTCCCATGGCTGATATGGGGATTGGTAGAGAATGTAATAACCCTGTCAGAAGAGTTGTAGCAGTCTTAGCTTGCTGACAGATAAGACAATTTTGAAAAAATCTCTTGTCTTTTTGCATATTCTACCAATAAAATTGTGAAGTGATTCTAGCAATTCGGGCATACCCCACATGTCCTCGTGATAATGAGCTATGAAATTCATGGATCAGTTGTATTAATGCATGATCATCAGAAATTATTCCAAAATTATCAATCGATTATTCCAAAAGAGCAATTCATCGTGTACTGTGTAACGCATAGGATTTTGATTCTTCTTGCATAGTTCCACTTATAGTCTTCAATTTTGAATTTTCCATTATAGCAGTCTTCAACCAAGAGACAATTTGTAGTTGAGGTTGAGACCATGCCATGAGCAAAGACCTGGATAAAGAATCAACTGCAATGTTATCTTTACCAGGTTTGTATATAAAATCATATCCCAATAACTTAAGTAGCCCTTTTTGTTGCGTAGGAGTTTGTGGTGCTTGTTCTGTTAAGAGCTCTTCAAGCTTCTTCAATCAGTTTTTGTGACAAATAGTGCCTGAATTTTGCAATTGCCTCAGTTATAGCATAGAACTCCCTGATGTATATAGATTGACTTTGCGTTCTTGGATTCAGCTTCTTAGAAAGAACATTATAGGATTGACTTAGAACTACACCGACCCTTGTACTCGTGGAAAATTTTTCTAACACAAGGCTTGGAGAAATTAGGTAGACCAAAAACCTATGAAGCACAGACACGGTCAAATTGAAAATTATAGGACACGTGACACGACTAAATATATAAATTAAAATGTAGTCATATATTTTGTTAAATGAAAAAATTAAGAGAAACATTTATAAAATTAATTTAAAAAAATAGTACTTATGTAAACCATAATGTTTAACTTTTACATTTGTTCATCTTCATTAAAAAATACAACTTCTAATTTTGGTTCTTTAAAAGATAAGCTAGCAATATCAAGAATTTCATTCTCATCCAATGAAAAGTCATCTACAATATCCCATAATTTACTTTCATCTTCTTTGTAATTTACTAGATCCTCATCCCTTTTAAGTGTCATCTTATTTCTTTTTAAAAAATGTATAAAGGAGTAGGTACTCCATATCCTCTCACAACAAGAAGTAGAACATGGTTGTCCAAGTAGTTTAAGAGCTATCTTCTGAAGTGCTTGAATTCCATGAACAATCCACCATGATTTTGTATCCATTTTACCTTTGTCCCTTAAAGAGTCAATATCGGCAAAATTTTCTATTCCATATGAAAAGTTTGTATATTTATCTGTCTCCTTAGATCCACATCATCAAAGTACCTCATATAACATTTTTTCCTTTCCTGAGTAATTTCCTTATCTTGATGTGATGTAAGTATGTGTCAATTTTCATTTAACCATTTATTGACTATAATATCTACATAAAAATATAATATTATGTACTCAATAAAATAAATTAACTATATTGTATTACCTTGGATTTAAAGAATGAGTCAGACAATGAAGTGACGTGCTACTCTTAGTCCAACAATCAATTAATATTAATTTTACTACCTCGAAAAATGATGAATATTCAACTTCCGTCTTCTCTCATGATGAAATATGACCTTTTTCACATTTTTAATTATTGAATCTCTCATTTCGTATACTAAGTAAAGAGTAGTCATATTCGTATCTGTCTTTCTAAGAACATCATAAATAGGGGCAAAAAAGCAAGTATGAAATCAACCTTCATCTACCTTTCTTTCACAAATTGTGCACTATCGATAATATCTTCTCGGTAAGAAGAGCATTCATTACTAATAACCATCTCTTGGAGTCCTTTCTACAACCTTCTAAACCATTTTTAGCATGACTATGGTTGAAGCAACAAAAAAACAACTTCACTAAGTTCAAGTGATTGAACATTGATAATCTAGTGCCCCATAATAAAGGTTTTAATAAAGCTAGCATCATCAACAATTTGTGAGATCCAAGAACGATGTTGATAAGTATCACCATTTTTTTTTGTATTTTTTTTTGCACATATATTTTTCAATGCAAGATTCAAGTGTGCACAACACAAGGAGTCCAATAGATTGAAGGAACTTCTAATTCTATGAGCATACCGACTGCCTTACATACAGATGCATTATGAGTTACAATTTGTACCACATTTTTTTGCCTAACCTCCATAATTGCATCTCTCATGTGTTTAGCAATACAATCTTTGTCATTTATTTCATCAGACTCATCTACTGACTTAAAAAAACATACATTGGTTCACTCTTAGTGATAGCCATAAAATTTATAAGTGGTCTTATTTGAGGATCACTCCACCCATCACTGATCATTGTTACACCTTTCTGATTCATAATTTCTTATAGGTTGCAGAAAGTTTTTTACATGACTTCTTTCCTTTGAAAGTAAAGGACCTCTGAGTATTAGAAGTATTAGTTGCATAAGAAAATGCACTCTTATAATAAAATAAAATGAAATGGTAGTCCTGAAGAATAAAACATCCTCGTAACTTTACAATCAAGAGTATCTCTCGCTTGAATATTGAAAGCAACTTGTAAGGAACCTTTGAGTTTTTGGATGAGATCATTGTTTGCCCGATTTCCTTCATCAGATCCAGGTGGTAGAGGAACCTTTTTCTTTTTTGAATTTATTTACATGTAGAAATCAAATAAATTTATTTACCATTTCATTTAGCAAGAAGTCCTTATTATAGGAATGCATTTTCTTATGCAGCTAATACTTTTAATCTTAGTGGATATATACCGCCAACATATAATAAACTCAGAGATCCTTTACTATCAAAGTAAAGAAGTAATGTAGAAAACCTTCTGCAACCTATAAGAAACTCGTGGAATTAGAAAGGTGTAACAGTTGTTAGTGATGGGTGGAGTGATCCTCAAAGAAGACCACTTATGAATTGTATGGCTATCACTGAGATGGACCAATGTTTTTGAAGTCAGTAGATGGATCTGGTGAAATAAAGGACAAAGATTTTATTGCTAAACATATAAGAGATGCAATTATATAGGTTGGGCGAAAAAATGTGGTACAAATTGTAACTGATAATGCATTTGTATGTAAGCCAACGAGGATGCTCTTAAAATTAGAATTTCCCTCAATCTATTGGACTCCTTGTTTAGTGCACACCTTGAATCTTGCATTAAAAAAAATATGTGCAGCAAAAAATACTGAAAAAATAGTGATACTTATCAACCATGTTCTTGGATCTCACAAATTGTTCATGATGCTACATTTATTAAAACATTTATTATTAAATATGTTCAATAACTTCAACTCATTGAAGTTCCTTTTTTCATAGTCATGTTAAAAAGATTTAGAAGTTTGAAGAAAGGGCTCCAAAAGATGGTTATTAGTAGTGAATGGTCTTCTTACAAAGAGGATAATGTCGATAGTGCACAATTTGTGAAATAAACTTTGTTGACGGATAATTGGTGGATGAAGGTTGATTACATATTTGTTTTTATTGCCCCTATTTATGATGTTCTTAGAAAAACAAATACGGATATGGCTACTCTTTACTTAGTATACGAAATGAGGGATTCAATGATTGAAAATGTGAAAAAGATCATATACCATCATGAGAGGAAGACAGAAGTTGAATATTCATCATTTTTCGAGGTAGTAAAGTTAATATTAATTGATAGTTGGACTAAGAGTAACACATCACTTCATTGTCTAACTCATTCTTTAAATCCAAGGTAATACAATATAATTAAATTATTTTATTATTATATTTTATTAAGTACATAATATTATGTTTTATATTTTTAATATAGATATTATAGTCATAAATGGTTAAATGAAGATTCACACATACTTGTCCCACATCAAGCTAAGGAACTTACTCAGGAAAGGAATAAATGTTTTATGAGGTACTTTGATGATGTGGATGTAAGAAAACGGGTAAATATAGAGTTCGCAAACTTTTCAGATGGAAAAGAAGATTTTGCCGATATTGACTCTTTAAGGGACAGGGGTAAAATGGATTAAAAATCATGGTGGATTGTTCATGGAGTTCATGCACCAACCCTTAAGAAGATAGCTCTTAAACTTGGACAACCATGTTGTGAGAGGAATTGGACTCCTCTATACATTCTTTAAAAAGACAGAAGATGACACCTAAAAGGGCAGAGGATCTAGTATTCGTCCATAGTAATCTTTGTCTTCTCTCCAGAAACTCCTCAAATTACAAAGAATAGGAAACTAAATTATGGAATATTGTAGGAGATGACTTTTCATTGGATGACAATGAAATTCTTGATATTGCTAGCTTATCTCTTATGAACCAGAATTAAAAGTTGTATTTTTTAATGAAGATGAACAAATGTAAAAATTAAACATTATGGTTTATATAAGTACATCTTTTTTTAAATTAATTTTATAAATGTTTCTCTTATTTTTTCATATAACAAAATATATTACTACATTTTAATTTATATATATAGTCGTGTCCCGTGTCCTATAATTTTTAATTTAGTCATATCTCTCTGTCCGTGTCGTATGTGCTTCATAGATACCCAATGAGCCCCAAAAAACCTCTTATGAATCTGTAAGACTAGGCCATCGTAAAACTGCTTAAACTTTCTTGTTGTCCATTGTCACACCATTCTCCTTCGGTCCAAAAGAGCATTTAGATAGTTTAACGTACCACTAATGTTTTCTCAATATTTGGTGAAGCACCTCCAAGTGTTGCAGGTGCACAGACCATGTAGGAATATATATCAAAATGTCCTTAAAGACTAGTACAAACTTCTACAGGAATCCTTGAAATATCTCATTCATCAAACATTGAATTGACAGGGGCATTCGTACGCCCAAATGGCATTATCACAAGCCATTTGCAAAGCCTTGGTAAGTTCTAAAGGCATCCTTGCGTCTAAGATCTGATGACAGCCAGATCTTAAATCCAGTTTAGAGAAAAATTGGGTACCAAACAACTCATCAAGAAGCTCATTCAGAATAGGAATAGTGAAACCATACTTTATTGTAATGGCGTTTAAAGTCTTATAGTCCGTGCAAAATCTCCAAGTTCCATATTGACAAGAATTATGGAGAAGAAAAAAGGCTAGTACTATGATCCCTTCATTGAGCATGGCTTGAACCATGGTCTCGACTTTTTTTTTGCTATAAGGGCATCGATAACGCCACACTGGTCCACTATCAGGCAACGATTGTATTGAATGACCTTAGGGGGGTAATCATTCAAGAATGTCAAATACTTCCTTGTAAGTATATAACAAAATAGCCACTTAAGGTTCCATATCAGTGGGTAATCCTAACCACCGAGTTGTTGTAGTATGCGGGTGTGTGAGCTGTTGCAATGCAAAAAGTTCAACAGTAGCAGTGGTGGTGTGACACAATCTTTGGAATTGATTAAATTGGGCAGGAAAAGGAAGTTTGGATCTCTTACCGTGCAATGTGATAAGCCAATTGTTTATATAAAAAATTTAAGTTAACTTGTAATATGAGATGTGTGGGCCTAAAGTGGCTAGAAAGGCCGCACCAAGTACAAATCAACTCTTGAAACTGGCAAGAAGTAAACAAGAAGCTTCAAGGAATGACCTTGAATCTTGACCTCCAATCATCTTACTAATCCTTCAGCCACAAGAGCATTGTCATTCCCAACTAAGAGTTTAAAATTGGGGATAGGTTCCCCAAGAAGTTTCAAATAGTGAGCAAGCCTAGACTGTAAAAAATTCTCTGAACTTCTTCCACCCATGAGAATCTAAAGAAGCATACAATTAATAATCGCATTTCAACGAGGGACATCTGATAGAACTGGGATCAAATTAGAATCTAGAAACAGTGACCTAGAAACAAGAATATCTTTATTGGTATTAAAGAACACTTCAAGCAGTAATAGCTCTCAAAAGAATTAACTTCAGGTATTTCAAGGAACCTAAACCCTCCCACACAAAACTATACAATTGTATTTTTCCATTCCCAACTACTAACAACTTCCCCTATTAAATTAATAGTCTCTGCTCCACTAACGGAAAACTGACTCCACTAACTATTACACATTATATTTTTTTCTTATTTTTTCTCTAATACACATATTTAATAGAAGGTTGTAATCAACATCCTTTTAATGTTAGAATTTCTAACCAAGGGTATTTATGAATTTTGGCTAGGATTGGGTAAAAGAAGTGGAAAATTAGTCGTCTTAAGGGATTGGGATGAAAGAAGGGTAGAATTTGTAGTGTATAGTTTGGAGACATAGGTTGATGAATATTTTGGTTTCAAATGCATATTTTTCTTCATAGAGTTTGGCCAAAGATACAGATCTAATCAATGCAGTATTGCTCTAGGGATCCCCCCACATAGCAATCTACAAGAGCTTCCATAGTAACACCTTGCACCTGATTACCAAGAGCAGTAAACTGAATGTAGAAGTCATGTACTGATCAAAGCTGAGTCCACCTAAATAAATTGGTCGAGGGAGCTGATAGGGGTATGGACCAAACTCAAGCTCCAAACCTTGAGTGAGTCCAATCCAAGATTGAAAAGGATTAGTTTGGATATCATCTGGAACCAAGGAACCACTTCTCTATTCAAATGGATGGCAACAATCGTCAAACGGTGTTCATCAGGGGTATGATTAAAGTGATATGCTTTTAAAATCCATTGTAACGCATCAGTGTCACCAAATCGCCGAAAATCAAGCTTAACATTTCACACACGAAATGGCTGAAATGACATCCCTGAGTTTGAGGCTACAGTAGGTCGTTGCTTCTTAGTTCATTAATGGTTGATTCCAGCCTTTTGAACCGTGTTCTATACTCTTTACCACAATGCTTCACTAGTTCCAAAATGTGTTTGACCGACGTCAGAGGTTTTCATGCGTGTATTGCCCATCATGACTCTATGAAAGCAACAATTTGTGATGTATAAAAATTATCCTCAGTGATAGAACAAGGAACAAGAAGGAAGAAAAACGTCTCTGTATCCAAAAGATATCACCAAGAGAAAGGTTGTTAAACAACAGCTATACAGAGAACCAAAGACTAAGGAAAGCAACTTTGTGAGAAAATTTTTCCCAGAAAGAAGAGTTCAGGGAAGGAGAACCTAAACAATCTACACCTTCTCTCTCCTCTAACAAAAAAATTATATACTACTGTCCTTCCCACACAAAATTCTACAGGCGTGAATTAGTTATTTGGTGCATGTGCAGATTCACCTTTTCAGATTTGGTAAATCCTCTGCCACATAGCCACTAGCAAAATCCTCCACATTTGACCCTTTTTATTTGTGTTTATTACTCTGGAGTTTCACATATTACTTTAAATTTAGTCACATCTATTAGGTATATGTAGAAGTTAGAACCCTTGAGAAAAAGTTTATATCTTCCATTTGAGCACACCATCCAAAAGATATTTTATCAACCTTTCACAACTCATTTGCAATTAAAAGTGCAAGCTTAAAACTTAAAAGTCCTTTCACAATGGGAAACCTTTTGATCAAACCCTTCGTCATGACCCTTGTTACCTTTGTTGTCAGTGTTCATTAAATATCTCTCTATTCATAGTGATATTTCAATCTGCCTATCTCAATCATAGGGCATTTTGAAAGTTCCAAAAACTATTTACAAATATTAAATATAAGGTGATTGTTAAAACTACTTAAGTTTTTATAATTGATTCTTGAGAAAAACAATTTGAGATATAATTGCTTACAAAAAAAAAAACCAAAATTAGTCCTTTTGGGTCCAACTTCTTCTAACATTTGTTTTTTCTTCATTCACCCTTTGTTTGTTCAACAGCGTCAAAGGGTGGGTAATGGGTAAGATATAACTGTAGGGACTGCTTATTCATCCAATGGTCAATAATCTAGCTAGGTTAATTTTAAATAAATTAAAAATATTATGATAAACTGATATAAAAAAAATGTAATCAAAACTAAGTTAAAAATACATACACAAAATAACCGAAATTTATATGGCCAGTTTATCTTAAATAGCTCCAAACAAGTTTCAGAGATGACAAACTGCGCCAGTGTAAACAAAAACTATTAATTAACTTCATATTATGTATGTAGTTAAATACTGTATTCACTGATGCGCTACTTAGACTACCAACATTCCCGGGAGCATCAAACCACCAAAGGCACAAAGGTATTTAAGTTTAAAGTGGTAGAGGACAAAGTAGTTGGTTGGTTCAAACTTGTAAGCATTTTAATTAATTATTTATCCTATGATGGTGGTAAGGGAATGTTATTCTATGATAGTTTAGGTACATATGCAAGAATTTTTTCACAATCACTATAATCAGATGTTTTTCTTTAAGCTTTCTTTTAATTTTCCATTGCTTTCTGCTTCAATCAAACAACGTCCTTAGAGTGTAGTTATTTACAACACAAGCTCAGCTCAGCAAACAAGGACTATTGTTACCCATAATAAACATCATGTAGAGTTTAAGAGGAAGCCAATTCACACACAGAGAATAGATATAGAAGTAGTAACAAAGCTTAACCCAACAGTAATAGCACGACAATGAAATGCTTATAAGTTTATATTGCTCACACACAAACACAACCCCCACTTGTAATATCTATACCATGCAAAGAAGTTATTTAGGATCACGATATAAATTAGAGAAACGTTTCCAATATCAAAAGTTCAATTTCCAGAAACGACTTGACACATATACCTGAGGAATTGGTTGTTGGATTACAGATTCAACAGCAACAACCATGGCTTGCACAAAATCCTCACCTCCAGTTCCAATTGCAGTAAACCCTCGAACAGTTGGGTACGAGTTCACCTTCAGAACACAAACATAAACAATTAACCGATTATTCATAGGTAACAAGTAATTGAAAACAAACAATGCCTTACGAAAAACAGTTAAATAAAACCTTCTCGTCCAAAGCCAACCACTCATTGTTAGAATCATCTGTACCAGTGCTTCCAACCACGTTTGTCGTTTGGCCAACCCTCCCTTTGGCCTCGGAAACCTCTGTGACAGAAAGCATTTAACACTAGTAACGGAATGTAACGGTTTTGTGGATTATGAGTTGTTACCTGAAATTGCCTTGGAGACGGTGTCCTGAGGAGGATCTTCATGGTGGTGAGACGACGGCGTTTGATTGAGAGAGGAAGAGAGAGGTGGTTTTGGAGAATGAAAGCGGCGTGACCTAATTGTGGTGAGGATGTTACATTTGGTGCGTACGGTTATGTGATGTTTGTGAGAATTGAAATTGAAAGGACGGAGTATGGGTTCTATGAAAGTGGTTGAACGAAGCATGCTCCTGCACGCCATTTTTTTCCTTTTGTTTTTGTGCTAAAGCAATCCAATCCAATGCCTTATAAAGGCTTTGTGTATAAAAATTAGGAACATTTTGTAAAATCTAGCCGTCCATGAATTTTAAGTATGCGTTTTGCATTAACGGTCGATTTAGCGTGTTTTAGCATATATTGTTTCAACACCATTCTTTGACATTTTTATTTTGTTTTGAGTGGGACATTTTTTTTCTTATTTTATTTTGCAGTTTACCAATGCAAGAAGTGATACCGAAAGAGCAATTGAGGCATTCATCGTGAATGTAGCGCCAATACCTATGGAGCGACTGAAGGTGAGACTATTCACGAAAGATCGGACTAGCAGCAACAAAAGAACGTTTTATATACTTGTCTAGAGAGAAGACACGATAAACAAAGCCACTGAACGCCCGCACAGAGGAGCGGAGCACCAATATCCAACGGAGAGACTGAAGGTGAGACCTCCACGTAGTATTGGATCGGGATACCAAAACATTGTATCCACTAGTACAAAATATAAAAACAAAGAACATACACTTAAAGCATTTACAGTCAAACGCGGTCATTTGAAACATACTGATATTTTTTAAATTAATTTCATTTAAGAAGGTGACTATTTATTATAGTCGCATTTTTAAACAAAACACTTTGTTTTAAGAATGTGGCTATAACAAATAGTGACATTCTTAAATAAAGCGTTTTATTTAAGAATGCGGTTTTACCTCTTAGTTACATTCTTAAAACATTTTTTTTATCCTAAGAAAAAGCATGTCACTTACGCTTTCATACTTCATTCTTTGGCGCTTTCGTTCTCTTCAACTCTGGTGCTTCCTCTCGTCTTCCTCGAGCCTGCATTTGTCTTCTTCGTGGCATTGGTAAATTCATTTCGACCTCTCTACTTCTTCTTCTCCATTAGTTTTTGTTTCTTTTTCTCTTATGTGTTTCTTTTCTACCTTTCCTCAAAGCTCAATGTTTCATTGCCTCGCTGGTGTTTGGGTGTTTACTGTGCCCTAATTTCTTCGTCGTTGTTGCCACTTCTGCTGTTGTCGCCGCTATTGTCGTGCCGCTCTTCACCACCACAGTTGCCTTCACGAACAAGGTTGGTGGTGTTTTAAATTTTTTTAATGTTATTAATTTGTTTATTTTTTATTTATTATAATTTGTATTTTTTAAAATTTATATTATTTTTTGTTTTTAGGTTAGAATAGAATTATTAAATTATTAGATGTGGATAGAGTTATATTATTTAATATTTATAATTAATTTAATGATTTTTAATTTGTATATTTAGTATTTATTATTAATTTATATTATGTTAGTTGTTAGGTTAGAATAGAATTATCGTGTTAATATTGAGTCTGAGGGTGTTCGATCCTCAGCAATTGATACGTTTTGGTATGAGTCCGAGGTGTTTGACCCTCATCAATTGATAAGTGTTGATATTGAGTTTGGGGGTGTTCGACCCTCGACAAACGTGGGATTTCACACTCATTAGTAAACACCTGAATGACTATTACAGAATATAATGGATCGAAATTGAATTAATTTTTTTCGCATAAGTGATGAGTATGAAAGAGGAGTAAAAAAATTTATACAATTTTCACAACGTAACGCAACTATTTGAACGAAAGGATACTGGATGTTAAGAAAATCAGGGAGAACCTTTTATGTGATGGGTTTCTTCAGTCTTATACAACTTGGACATGGCATGGTGAATTATTAAATTTAACATGTGTTTCCGTAACTGAATAATATATGGAGTCCACCATGGATGATGCAGTACATGGTGAAGTAGATGATGATTGATTGGAGGACATGATTCGTGATGTGGAAGCTGAGTCTTTTGCAGAAGCACATGGATATGGAAGTATGTCAAGCGATGCAAAGACTACATTGTATCCTGGATCAACTAACTTCACACGGTTGTCGGAGGTGTTAAAATTGATGATTTTGAAGACAATAAATGGATGGAGTGATAAAAGCTTCATGGAATTGCTTCATTTGTTGAAGAATATGCTTCCAGAGGGAAATACTCTACCTAATCGTAATTATGAGACCAAAATGATTGTATATTATACGGGAAAATTTTGAATTGTTGAAAAGTTGTCTGAGATGTGGGTTATCACGTTATAAGTTGAAACAAAAGATGATGATACTATTGAAGAGATAGAAAACCATGGACCCCCAATGAAGGTTATGTGGTATCTTCCCATCATTCCAATGATGAAGCGTTTGTTTGGAAACCCAAATGATGCTAAGAATCTTATATGGCATGCAGATGAAAGGAAATGTGATGGCATGTACCAACATCCAACTGATTCTATTAAATGGAAGAAATTTGATGATGAGTTTCCATAGCTTGGTAAAGAATCAAGAAATATCTGACTTGATTTAGCTACAAACGGAATGAATATATTTGGTAATATGAGTACGACTCATAGTTCATGGTCTGTTACTAGTTATTTACAACTTACCTCCTAAACTGTGCATGAAGCGAAAATACATGATGTTATCTATGATGATATCCTGTCCGAAACAGTTAGGAAATGACATAGATGTTTATCTAAGTACCCTAATTGAAGATTTGAAGTTAATGTGAGATCAGGGTGTTGAAGTATTTGACGAATTTGCTAATGAAACTTTCAATATGCATGCCATGTTACTTTGCACCATCAATGACTTTCCGGCATATGGTAACTTATCAGGATATAGTGTTAAGGGTCATAAAGTATGTCCAATATACAAAGAAGACACTGCTTCCCAACAATTGAAACATGGAAGAAAGACAATATATCTTTAGCATCGAAGGTTTCTTAGAAGTCATCATCCCTACCGAAGGTTGAAAAAATCCTTTAATGGATGTCAAGAGACTAGTAGTCCACCAACTCCATTAACTGGTGTTGAGGTTTATGAAAAGGTAAATAACATAAACCACACCTTCGGTAAGTAAAAAAAGAAGTCATTTGTGACAACCATTTGGAAGAAAAAATCAATCTTCTTTGATCTTTCGTACTGATCGAGGTTAGATGTCAGACATCATATATATGTAATGCATGTTGAGAAGAATGTGTGTGATAGCTTAATTGGTACACTTCTTAACATTAACAACAACAAGAAGGATGGTCTAAATGCTCGTTTAGATTTTATTGAGATGAACATATTGTTGAGTCTATTAGTGTCTAAGTTCAAAAAGGGGGGTGAATTGAGTTTTGAAAAAATTTCGCAAACAAAACTGTTTTCCAGTAATCATGTGAAAAAGAATAGATTGATTTTAAAAATAACTGATTTATTTTCTAATTACTTTATCAAATCCAGAACCTTGACTAGATTAGTTTGAGATTAAATGAGTGATTTTCATCATAGTGTAAGTACCTTGACAACAACAAAGATTAAGAAAGATTTTACATCAAGAAATCCAACTTTAAATCTTTAAGAACGATCTTAAAAAGAAAATGAATCTTGAACAAAGTTATTTTAAAGATTTTATTACTTTCTTTAATCAGCCAACACACAAATTCAGATATCCATAAGTAACCAAGAACTTTTTCAGAATCTTGAAGAACACTATGTGACAGCCCAAAAAGAAAATATTCAATTTCCGATCAACAGATTTATTTTGTCCCAGATTATCAATTATGTAGAAATGAGTGCAGGGATTGAGAAGAAAAAGGCACACAGTTTATACTGGTTCACTCACCAATAGCTACATCCAGTCGCACCTCACACTAAGGTGGATTCCACTAAATCAAACCAAAACACTTACAAAACCTTGTGGTTCTTGAACCCTTCTAGAATAAGGCACACAATGCTAAAAAACACTATTTCAACAACACTTACACTTCAAGAAACTCTATCAAGAAGTGCCTATACAATCACCTTTACACAAGAAAGAATAATGAAAGAAAGCACTTGAAAAGAAGATGCAAGAAACCTAAAACAACAACACTGTTCTGCAGCACAACAATGATAGAACCTCAAACCTTGACCAGGGCACAACAAGCACACTTGAATTTCTTTAAGAGAACCTTTCAAAAAATCATTCAAAGCTTTTATCTCTCACTAAAAAACTCTTTGATCTATGTTAAAAAACGTGATAGCTCAACCTCTTTCATGTGAGATGTGTCTCTCTTTATATAGAAAACAGTTTATAACAATTTTTCAAAAAACAATTAAAAACTGTTATAAAAAGAACAAGTTGAAGTTAAAATAAATGGATTGTTTTTTGAAAAAGCAAAAGATGATTTCCAAACCACTTCCAACTTAGCTTAACGGTAATAAAAAGGGCTGAAACAAACTTTTTGGTTCCAAAACTGAATTTTGAAAAAGCTTTAATAAAAGAGCACTAGTGCAGAAAAATGATTTTGAGAAAACTTAAGGTAGATTTTGAGAAACATTGCAAAAGATGATTTCCAAACCACTTCCAACTTAGCTTAACGGTAATAAAAAGGGTTGAAACAAACTTTTTGGTTCCAAAACTGAATTTTGAAAAAGCTTTAATAAAAGAGCACTAGTGCAGAAAAATGATTTTGAGAAAACTTAAGGTAGATTTTGAGAAACATTGCAAAGAACTTCTTGTGCTTGAGCTCACTACCTTAGTTAGGGATATGAAGTAGATCACAATGCAAAAGGCTACCTTAAACAACCTCTATCCTATATTGACCACTAATTACAATACTATAAACCTTCAAAGCTATTTTCTACATCAAACACACATTATGACATGTTGTGAAGAAACTTCTTCAATCTTCAACACATACGAGGCGAGTTGACACAGATAAAAATGGGTAAGCATGCATATTTACCTTCAGCCTGTTACACCATGTCAAAAGAGGAAAAAATAAGATTTTGTCAATGTCTAAAGGGTGTGAAAGTGTCATAAGGACATTCCTCAAATGTGAAGAGCCTAGTGTGAATGCAAGATTTGAAGTTAATTGGGTTCAAGTCTCATGATTGTCACATCTTGATGCAATAGTTACTGTCGGTAGCCATTCGTGGGATCTTACTAAAAATTGTTAGACATACCATAACCCGTTTGTGTTAATTCTTCTTTTCCATCTGTTGTAAAGTCATTGATCCATTAAAATTAGATGAACTTGAAGATGAAATTGTTGTTATCTTGTGTGAATTGGAGATGTTTTTTCCTCCATCTTTTTTTGACATCTTGGTTTATCTAATTGTGCATCTGATAAGAGAGGTTAGATTGTGTGGACTAGTGTACTTAAGATGGATGTATTTTTTTGAGTGGTATATGAAATTTTTGAAAGGTTATGTGAAAAATCATTATCGTCAAGAAGTTTCAATGATTGAAAGGTACATAGATAAAAAAAAGTATTGAATTTTGTTCAGAGTACATGTCAAAAGCAAATCCATTAGGTCTTCCAACTAATTCATGGCACCACAGGCGTTTTACAAGTAAATGTTTACGTGGTGTGAATATTGTAAGCAAATCTCGATTAGAAGTCTTGCAAGCACAAATGAAGTTATACCTTACATAGATGCTCATAAAGCCATTATGAAGGCAAATAACCCAAGACAAACAGAGAAATGGGTCTTGATGGAACATAATAGAACTTTCAGGCCTTGGTTTAAAGACGAGGTGTTAAAGGATTCAACGGCATTGGAGACCTTGACCTGGTTGGCTGCTGGATTGAAGTTTGATGTCATTTCTTGTACAGTGTACAAAGTGAAAAATTGTATATTTTACACGAAGTTTACGGATGAAAAGAGTACAATTCAAAATTCTAGGGTTACTTTTGAAGTCGAGACAATGCAGTTTTCCACTTCAAAAGATACAAACTTGGATCAATGACATAATATGGGTTTATAGAAGAGATATGGGAGGTTGATTATACTAAGTTTTTCGTTCCAGTTTTCAAGTGTAAATGGGTTGACAATAAATGTGGGCATAAAATTGATGAATCAGGATTCACACTAGTGTACTTTCGAAAGATAGGGTATCGAAGTGAGCAATTTATAATGGTTCAACAAGCATCTCAAGTTTTCTACGTCAAAGATCCTACATCAGTACATTGGTATGTCGTTTTCATGGGAGAGAAATAAGGGGAGGCCATAGATGATATTGAAAATGGTGACCCTCGTTTCTTCACACCAATGATAATTAATAAAGATGACGATGTAGTTGATGATGTACATGCAACTCGTAAAGATCATAGTGAAAGAATTTACATATGAACATTCAACTATAGATTTGGGTTCAATGTGAGACACAAATGTCATATGTTTGCAGTAATTAGAGACAAATGTTCTAATATAAACTCCCTTTTCAGTATGCCCAATGATATTCTCCACATAAATATCTTTAGGAATCCTCCTTTCTTTGGGAAGATCATTCTGGTGTAGAATTTCAACCGGTTGTTTCACATAATCAATCAGTTGTTTTTCTGGGCAGGATTCCAGCTTCTGCAAAGTGATGTTCTGATCATCTTCTTTTGCATAGTTCTTCATAGATTCCTATTCTGCATGGTTAGTCTCATCAAATACAACATGGATAGATTCTTCCATAGTCATAAGTCTTTTATTGTACACTCTATAAGCATGACTAGATGAGGAATAACCAAGGAAGAAACCACTATTCGCTTTTTCATCAAACTTGCCAAGGTTTTCCTTTCCATTGTTTAAAATGCAACATTTGCAGCCAAACACTTTTAGATGACCAATGTTGGGTTTATTTCCATTAAACAGTTCATAAGGAGTTTTCTTCAAAATTTGTCTACTGAGGACCCTATTCATCACATAATAAGTTGTGCTAACAACATCAGTCCAAAAATATTTTGGCAAAGAGGACTCACTTAAAATGGTTCTAGCAAGTTCCTCAAGAGACCTAAACCCTAAACCCTAAACATATTCTTCCTTTCCACAACCCCATTTTGTTGGAGAGTTTTAGGAGTAGAAGAGTTATGAAAGATTCCAATTTTTCCATAAAAAACACTGAATTTTTCATTTTGAAATTCACCTCCATGATCACTTCGAATGGCACAAATGTTACCACTTCTCATATTTTGTAATACTTTAATGCATAAAATGCATCACTCTTGGATTCCAAGAACAATGTCCACGTGAACCTAGAGATATCATCAACAATGACAAGGGCATAGTAGTTTCCACCAAGACTCATGGTTCTTGAAGGACCAAACAAGTCCATGTGTAGCAGTTCAAGGGGTTTGGAAGTAGAAACAATATTTTTCAGTTTAAAATAATGTTTAATTTGTTTCCCTTTTTTACATGCTTCACATATATGGTCTTTCTCAAACTTGAGTTTGGGTAAACCTACCATAAGATCTTTAGAGATCAACTTAATTCGATGATGCATATGAATGTGTGTTATCCTTCTATGTCATAACCATGATTCCTCATGTTTAGTGAGAAGGCAACCAATACATGCAGAATGTGAGATATCAAGAGATAAACATTTTGATTCGTTTACCAATCAATAATACTTCCTATGATTTGGGCAGTCGTATCTCACATATGTTGGGCTTGAAAGTTACTTGATAACCTTTGTCACACAACTGTCTTATGCTAAGGAGACTATGCTTGAGTCCTTTCACAAACAACACATCATGAATAAAGAAAGAGTTCTTGTCACCAATGGTTCCTCTTCCAAGAATTTTCCCTTTGTTGTTGTCACCGTAAGATACATGAACTTCATACTTGAGGAGAAGATTGAGAAATTTGGTTTTATCCCCTGTCATGTGCTTAGAACAGCCTCTGTACAGGTACCGCATGTGCTGATTTTCTATCAAGGAGCCTTGCAAAAGACAAGATCAAGTAGCAAGGTTTGGTCCCCTAACAAATTTGGGTCCATTGACATTAATTGAATCACTAGAAGCCTTAGGATTCTTAGAATTATTAGGAACCCGTTTTAAAATACCTTTGGGAACAGAAAAATTCCCAACCCTGTAGAATCTAACAATAGTGTCCCTTTTTCATACGATAAAAACATGAAACAACTGGTTGTTTCGATTTTTCAATCGAGTGTTTTTCAAAGAAGGTTGAAAAAGGCTTTGAAACGCCACTTTTCTTGCTATGTGGATTAAAATCCATACCAACTTTACCAAAGACACATTTTTTAGAAGAAAGAACAGTTTCAAAATTTGATTTTCCTTTAGAAAGCTTATCCACAATTTTTACAAGGTAGTGAACCTTCTCTTGGAGAGATTCACAATTTTCACAAGAACTAGAGTCACACTTGCAATAAGAGTTTTTGTAAATCATTTCCATATTTTCAAAATCATTTTTCAAATTGTTTAGCTCTTCTACCTGAGTCTTGACTCTGCTTTCCAACCAATTATTCATGCCTCTCAACCGGTTATTTAAAAGAGACAGCCTATTAGCTTCTTATTGAGTTTCTTTAAAAGCATCAATAAGTTGGTTGTAGTTTTCAAATTTGATTGAAGTGTTGGAACTTACACTGCTTATGTCAGATTCTCCCTTTGCCATTAAGCAAAGATTTGCTTCTTCATCTCCTGAAGATGAGCTAGAGGAAGAAACTTCATTATCTTGCCAAGCAATGTAGGCTCTCTTGGCTTTGCCTTTCTTTTCACCTTTTTTGCTCGCTCCTCTTTCTTTATTCTCATTGTTGGGGCAATCAGCTTTAATATGTCCCTGTTCACAACATCCAAAGGAGGTGTATTTGTTAGTGTTAAAATCATTGAGTTTCTTGTTGTTACACCTGTTGGATGGTTGATTCTTGTTACTATTTTTCTTCAAGAATTTGCTGAATTTTCTGGTTAGCAACCTAAGGGTTTCTCCATCACTGTCATCACTTGAATCTTGACAGCTTTTGTGTCCAACAACCTTCAAGGCAATGTTTCTCATATGCTTATCTTCATTTTCTTGAACATTCAACCTATTCATCTCCAATTCATGTTCTTTAAGCTTTCCAAACAATGAAGTTGTTGTCAAAGATGTTAAGTCTTTAGATTCAGAGATGGTTGTGACCTTGGGCTACCAAGATCTATCTAGGTACTTGAGGATCTTGATGTCATAATCATAAACCTAACCCTAAACTTAATCCAATACTAACCCCTACCATATCCCCAAGCCTAACCATAACACATAAACATGACTCTAACACAAATCATAACCCTAACCATAACTCTAACCCTAACCCCACCCATCCAAACTCTAACTCTAACTCTTACCATAAATCTTAAACCCTGAGCTTAGCCCTAACTACAACCCTTAACCTAAATCGTAACCATGAACTTGCTTATAACCCTAACACTAATGGTATTGGGGTAACTCCAACTCAAAATGGTTTGAGTTACTTGTAGATAAACTATTTTGAGCTAACCATAACTCGGACCCTACTCCTGAATCTGTCCATCAATTGTTAACCTTGGTAACTGAAATGCATAAGATAAGGAATTTTATATACAAGTGTTTGAAGTAAATTTTATTTCATGCTTGTCAATTGCATGGATAATGATAACAATTCACCACCACATTTTGAGGAGACGGAGATGGAATATTTTGAGGACACAATTGTAATTTACAACGATGTTGCTCGTGCAAACATGAATCTAATTTCAAAAATAGAAAAACAAATAAAAAAACACAGAAGTTGATGATCCTTTGCATCGTTGCTTTTGGATTGAATTTGTTGCGTATGTTAAGTGAATCACGAAAAGAGTGTCGCAAACAATAACTAATGGAGTACTTGGTACACATTGAACGTTTTCGTGACATTATTCACATGCAACCATAAGCATTTATTGAATTATGTCAACAAATTAAGAAAATCAAACTTGTTAAAAGCGCATATCGATCAACCGTGGAAGAACAAATTGCTAAATTTCTTCACATTATTAAACATAATGTGAAGAATCAATGTATTTCATTCTTCTTCATTCTAAAAAAATAGTTCCCCATCACTTTGATGTTGAAGAAACAATCTTAAAGAACTTATTTCCATGCTTTCATATATAAACTTATAATTGTCTGAAACCCACACCCAATATAAGTTTAATAAGGAGGTTATGTGACATGCATTCTATTATGATTTTGTTTTAATATATATATATATATATATATATATATATATATATATAAATCTTACCATACAATGCAAAATACAAAAGCAAAAGGGCAAAACAAGAAGAAAGGGATAATTTATTTTTTTTTCAAATGTAAAAGTTAGGTACCGAATCAAATGCATAAGAAACCGATCTGTCCTAGAAGGTTCTTCATATATTTCCACAAAATAGTGGTAGTTAGGACGTACCACACTTTTGAGCAATTTTGTTTTATAATAAACCAATTCAATTCTAATCAAACCAAAACATATATATGTTTTAGTTTTTAGTTTCTCACTTTTTCATCTTCTAATTCAAATAAGAGATGAGTGAAATTGTAATAAAATGAAATCCAATGTTTGTCGCTTTAAAAAGATGCCAAACTTTAACCCGTTTTTTATACTTCTCTATAGTGTCTTTTGAGATATTCTTCTCTGTAATTTCCACTCTAAAATTTGAATGAATTTGGGAAATGGGACTAGTTATTGCACTGGGCCTGGTCCACCATTCACTACTATATGGGGTTAAGTGCAACTGAAATAAATAATGAACCTGGAGGAAAAATAAATAAATAAATAAATAAATAACCAGCATTGCAGAAAGAATAAGTGCACTCCATCATCTCCTCACCTTCCTTCTATACTCATTTAATTAATTTATTTCCCATTTGACATTAATAATCTATACAAAATCGAATCTTTATTTTAAAATTTTCCCTTTTATTTTCAGCTTATTATATATGTTCAGAGTTTCAGCCAGCTAACCTTTTTTGTGAAACCCATCAAGAAATTTACAAATGTTTCTCCTACTTTTCTTTTTCATCTTTTCTGATTCCTTTTTGACCAAAAAAAAGACAGTCATAATTAAAGCTAAATGGAAGCTGGTTCTGGAGTCGCATTTAGTTGTAATCCTACCAACGTCATTAACATAATTTTATTGTACAACTTTGTTAGGTATTGAATAATAAAAAAATTAATACAATGCTCAGTGAGTTATAATAAATAATAAATTAGGTCAAATATAAAGAAATATAAATAAAGCAACTTCCCAATTACGTGCATAAAAGTTAATGCGCTTAACTACTAATGCAGCTTCGTAAATTCATTAAATCATACCAATTGATTCTCCACAGAATTTCTCTACACACTATGTGGAGCCCTGGTGCAAGGAAAGTAAAAGACCTTGATTTGAGACCAAATTTATAGAAAAAAAACTATCCAAACACATAATAGATTACTAACAATATTTACTTTAAAAAACAAAATGTAATGTTGATAGCAAAAAAATTTCACCCAAAAGTAAGTCCATCCTCTTGTTATGACATAATTATCTTTTGTTGTAACAAGTAACTGCTTTATTTATTTACTAGTTGACTTTTATTATCTAATTAATCAAAGTTAAAATACTGTATATGGTATTGTAGTTAATATCGTAAACGTTAGAACTGACTAAAAGTACCAAAACATTTATTGTGTCATGCATGTTATTATCCTGTACACATGTTTGTTCGTAGGATTGGTATTTCCATGGAATCAAATTTGAATTTTTGAAAGAGGCGAATTAAAACTTGTTATAAATAGATTCGCACTTATTAGAAACATGTTGTAAACAGGTGAAGCAGATGTCTGGTTGAAGATTAGTGTTTGTACTTAAAGAGCACAGAAATGGTAATTATTATTATAACCTCACTTAAACCTTGTCATTTGGTTGCTGTCTTTCATAGAATAAAATAACAAAACAAAATTGAATAATATCTTCCAAATAATTATTGGTACCAAGATATGATATGATAGGTTGCTTTGCCTCATTTGTCATTAACACATTTTTGTAATAATTTTCATGAAGCTACTAACAAGTTGTTGGATCACAGAGAGAAGCTCCCTAATCATATAGCATGCATGTGAGGGGAGGTAAAAGTGTGTGAAAATGTTGAATTAGTTTTTTAACTTATGCCATGGCGCCGCATTAAATCAATGGAGACAAATCACACCTCACCAAATCTCCCACCTTCAACTTAATTACATTTAATTTTGTCATATCCACCAACACCTCAATTCCAAACAAACTATACTTATCTACTCCTAACATGTGTTTTTTAGAAATTATTGCATTTTAATTGGTATTAATCATTCTCAGATTGATTAAACTTCACATTAACATCTTACCATTCATTCTCTAATTAAAGTTAAACTCTGAAATTGCACAAAGGATAAAGAAATTTAATCTACTCTCTCGATTTTTCTGGAGAATTCTCTCACTATACAAGAAAAAAAAAAGTACTCTATACCTTTTTTTAGACGGCCAATTAATTTTTTTTCTCTCTCTTCACAAAAATAGATCCAAATCTTCCTCCGTCCAACAGAACCTTCCTTTCCGTTACCGTCACTGATTCTTTGAGAAAAACTGCCTAACTATCCGCCATAGCCATAACCTCGCCGTCACTATCCTCGTCTCCACCGTCTTCGCCGTCTTCGTCGAGCCACCGCTCTACGGGGGCGCACTCCGCCTTATGCCGGAACTTCCAATCGAGTGCTTGGCACGCGCGTGAGCAATAGTTCACCGCGCCACACACAGAACACCTTCGAAACTCGTGCTTCCTCGACTCCGGCCTCCCGCACCCCGCGTGCGAACACAACCTCAGCCCCTGTCCAGGTGAACCGCCGCGAGAGGCGAACCACTCCGCCATGAACCGGCTCGCCGGATGAACCTCCGGCGTCGGCACGTTACATCCGAAATCGCTGAGCAACGGACATCCGATCCCCTGCCGAAGCTGTGGCTGAAGGTTGCACGTCAGCCAGTGGCGCGCGGCGGCGCTCGTGGACAATACGGCCGCAAGCTCCCGTGCGTTGGCCTGCACGAGAAACCTCCGCCCCTCGGCGATGTTCTGCCGCACGCCGTAACCGTCTTGCAGGCAGTGACCGAGCTCGCGCAGCGCGTCGACATGGCCTAGGAACGCCGCTCTGGCGCAGAGCGCAACGCCGGCGCGTAAGTCCTTGTCGCTTTTGGTTCCGCCGCTGCCGTTGAACTGTATCACGGCGAGCGAGTACAGAGCACGCGCGTGAGAGTTTATCGCTGCCTTCGCCATTAACGACGCGCCGCTTCCTCGGTTTTGGAGACAGTAAAACCGAATCTGCGCACAGACAGAAAGAAATCATCTAGTTAGATTTGTGAAAAAGCAATAAAAATTGACAATCAATTTCTTCACATATTACAGTATTTTTCAAATTTCCTAACTTGAATTTTAGGTTATTTGTTTGAGAACTAACTAACCATGCCTAAAGTGTAACAGGCTTCAACATTTCCGGCATCGGCACAGTGCTTGAGGAAACGGTGCGCTGAATCGCACCAATCTTTGGCTCTAATAGCGAAAGCTCTTGGAGAGACTTTGGACAAAACAAGGGAATGGAGTGCTAACTTGTTTAATCTCCTACACCTGTTCCACAAATACTAGAATCAGACACCGCTCAAAAGAAATGCAAGAAGAAGAGAAAAACCATGGTTGAGAAAAACTACGCACGTAATTAAAACATTGAGAAAATCGGAAGGTTTAGTGGCCGTAGAACTAAGCTTGCAGAAGATAGAGATTACAAGGTCATCCGGTAAAGACTCAAAAAAATCGAAATCGGTAACAGTTTTTTCCGGCGTCTTCTTCTGCCTTTTCCGGCTATAAATAAAGGAGTCTCCGGCAACATGCATACGCATATGCATGTGCAGATCCTTGTTTTTATTGGGAAGCCTGACATCGGAACACATCCTTGACACTACTCCAGGATAACAGGCTCCTCTCCTTGTTCTCATGTCCTTCTCTTCTTTTTTACTGTCTCTCCCTTGAGAGATAAAGAGGAAGAAAACCTAGGTAGCAAGTTATATATAGGAGGGTAATGCAATGTGATGTTATGAATCTCCAAACCTGGACCACAACAACATCAAATACACTGCCAAGGTTTTTAAATACCTCTTCAAAAATAAGTATGTAAATGTAAGCGGACACAACAAATGTTAAGGTGGGACCACAACTACTTAATTACTGAAACAGCCCTAATGTTGTCGTTTATGCTGGTCAAACTTGGTTGACCCAGATCCGCACCCTCGTCCTGCATAACTTGATCGAATATTAAAAATAAAAAATGGTTCTCATTTTGTACTGCCAAAGAAAATGCTTTTATCTTGTCTGCACCATACCTTTGATTTTGAACAGTCTATTCTTCTTCTCATCCTATATGAGTTTAATTAGTTTTGTTCTAAAGAGGGAGATTGTTTTAAAAGCGGTTAAATTTGTTGAGTGAAACAACTAACTTCAGTTATTTTCAAAATTCAAGCTAACCCCAGGTTTGAAACAACATTAGCTATTATTAGATGTGTGCGCGTGATAGACACATGTGTTTTGGTGCGTGGCCGTTAGGAACGTGTTTGAGCAGGCAGTGACATTGGAGTGGGCAATTTTTACCGAATCCTCGGCACTCGTTTAAGACCAAACTCATTTCGAGGTCAAACTACGATTCAGCAACTGCTTCAGTTACATTACACTTCTTCTCTGTCTTTCTTTTTTCCAGTTTATGCCTTTATTTTGTTTTTTTTAGGTTTCATACCAATTTTTCAAAATAATTTGTTTCTCTAATTTTGTACTTCGGATGTGTGGTAGAAAAGTAATATCAATAACTATTTTCCAGACTAATATTGTCAGAATAATCTGTTATTGACCCAACTATTTTTATTTTGACTCATACTTTATACTCAATAGTATTGTAATATCTAGATTGGAAAAAACAGGTTTCTATTCCCTTGACTTTATTAAATTTGATTTTGATCCTTGTAGTTTAAAAAAGTAAATGAAAGTTTTTAAACTTAAAATAATATATAAACTCTTTTTTATTTTAACCTTGTTTCAATGTAAAAACAGAGACTACATATAAAAAATAATTAAAATCATATATTTAAAAAATTGTGGGATTATTCACCCATTGGAAAGAATCAATGACCAATTTGATAAAAGTACAAGGATACAAAATTTTCTGTCTGAATTATATTTCTTATAGATTTAAATATAAATAAAAAATTCCTTTGATTAAAAATTCAATTAACATTAATTATTTTTACTCATCTAAATTAAAAAGAAATCATTATAAAAATATAAATAGTATACGAGAAATTAGAATGCTGTTAATTAGAAAGTGCTTTAGAAATAATTGTTATAAATAAAATAAGATAGATTTGTTTATATTAAAGTTCACCTAAGACTTTTTTTTCTTTGATATATTCTAGAGGGAAATATAAGATAAATTTTAATTTTATATAATAAAAAGCTGTAACAAGTAAATATTTGTACTATATAAATTTTTTTATTTATATAAAATAAGTTAAATGTAATATGAAATTATTAATTAATACTTTTCATAATCTATTAAAATCTAATTTAACTATTAAAATAAAAAAGTGATAATTAGTTAGAAAAGTTTAAGTTATGGTTGACTAAACGTTCTATAGCTCTAAAACTAGTCTATTACAGAAATCTATTATTCACTTAAGCAATAAAATATTGTATAAAAGCATGAGTTATAACAGTTTGAAAGGTTAGCCAAATATGCATTAATCCTAATGGTTAAAAGGATAGTTTAGCTTAAAGATAATTACCAAAAAAAAATGAAAATGTATAAATTTGTGTATATCCAAACACTGAGAACAGTTTTGGGTAAGTATTATTTATTTGAATTTAAATTAGACCTGATTAAAATAAAATAATATATAAAAACAAGTCTAATTCAACTTGATTGGCATAATGCATTAATCTTAATATTCTATATGATGAAATTGTAGAATTAAAGGAATATTTATAAATAAAAATAAGGAAATTCTTATAATATTTCAAGATAATTAACATGTCAATTTGTAAGCAGGTGAAAAAAATGATTTTTTTTAAATAAATTATACTTTTAGAGATTAAAAAAGTCACATTTATTTTGCTTGCAGTCATAAAAATAAGATTTTGTATGATTCAACCTATGTTATTAGAAGTCATTCAAAGTATTACAATACTTTAGATTTTATTTCAACTTTTAAAAAATTGATACAACTATAACTATCTTAAAAGCATTGTATTAAAAAACTAACAAGTGAACCTAATCAATACAAGTGTAACATGGAACATGTTAATATACCATCCAGTAAGTTAAAAAATGATATTAACATATAATTGTTTAAACAAAATTTTCTTTTATAAAGAATATATGAAATTGAGAAAATTTGAGATATTTTAATTTATACTCAAAATACACATAATATTTTAAATATAATTTTCTTATAAAATGACTTCCAACCCATACTAGTATGTATGATGTATGATGGGTCATGAATATGAAGTGAATCAAACCAAAACATAGATAGTTTCAGCTTCAGCTTTGGCATGGGAGAGTTCCTCTACTTGTCTGCATATGGAGAGGGTCAATAAGTGTCTCTCAATAAAAGTCAATTCATGCTTCTCATTATCTCCTTCTTTTAATCTATAAATTAAAATTGAGTTATTTATTACTAGACACTCTCTGCCTATATATTTTAAATAAAAATATAAAATTAATAATTATACGGTAACTATTTTTAGTATTTGATTTTTTTTTACTTTATAACTTTAAAATATATTTAAGAGTAAAATAAAAATTTTAAATGTATATTTTTTTATATATTATTATAAAATAAAAAAAATAAATATATATATATATATATAATTAAAGATAAAATAAGAAAATAAAATGTGTGCAAAGAGAGAATCTCATTTATAGTTTGTTATAAATTATAATTTTTTCTTTTTGTAATTTTAAAATATAATTAAAGATAAAATAGAAATATAAAATATCTCCACTAAAAGAGAATCTGATTTATATATTGTTATAAATAATCATTATATGTCAAGAAAAGAAATAAAGAAAATAAATTAGCACTACAAGAAAATCATGAAATAGAAACCAATTTTTAGAAACCAAAATAATTAGTTGTAATAGTAACTAAATTAGAGACCATTTTAGAAACTAAAAAGAATTGATTTCTAAATTAGTTTCTATTATTGTTAAATAGTTTCTAAATTAGTATCTAATTAGCAACCATGGTTTTAGAAACCAAATTTAGAAACTAAATAGTTGGTAGTTAAAACCTTGGTTGCTAATTAGATGCCAATTTAGAAACTATTTAACAATAATAGAAACTAATTTAGAGACCAATTTTTTATTTAGTTTCTAAAATTGTCTTTTTTTTTTTTTTGATCGGCAAAAAATTGTCTCTAATTTAGTTACTATTGTAACTAATTATTTTGGTCTCTAAAAATTGGTTTCTATTGCATGATTTTCTTGTAGTGTACAAATTGTTTACTCTTGAAACAAAACAATATATATTTCCTTAATGATAACTTATCATTAAAAAAATATATGATAACCATTTAAATACTATCAATTAATATTTTTATGTATTCTTACTTCTCTCCTTAACCTAAGATATCTAGTAAGAGTCTATACATTAACTTAAGAGATCTACAAGGATTTATATATATAACAAAGAAAACTTTATCACATAATATCATTTCTTACATAATAAAATTTAAGTATATATAATTACTCCTATAATGTGTCTAGTTTTCTTCTAAGTAATTCTTGAAAGATTCCATCATAGTCAAACTGATTAAAAAAAATATTTTTTTATTGTCGCTTCTATTCCTACACAATGTGTCATTCCTAACAAAATTCGTAATCTCCTCCTAAATCTAAGTGTTCTTTAACATTAAGTTGCTTCTCGCTTTCAGGGGTACTTTTTTTTTTTTTTGATAAGCAATAAAAATAAATATGAATCACTTCAGGAGTGGTCCAACCCTTATACAGAAAAACCTGACAACAATCTCCTATTAGATCGCCTACCAGTTTAGCAAAGAGACAACTAGACTAACACTAACCAACATTAATGAATCAACCTCATACAAGCCAGAGGATTTAAAACCCAACTAGAATAAGGGAAATAAGCAAAACAAGACCTTGCATAAATCCAAGACCATACCTTTACTTGCACCGAAGTGAACACTTCAGACACATATGCCACACTTCTATTACGGATGACCAAGTTCCTATGTTTCCATATTTCGCTCACTATGTCAACCCAAATTATATCCCAAACATCATTAACCGAATCAAAAGTCTGACTCATCCTGAATTGTGAAAAATTTGACTTAGGGTCCTTGTGAAATACAAACGACACTCCAAGCCACTCAAAGCACAAACACCAAACACGCCAAACAAACCTGCAAACAAAGAACAAGTGACAAGACGATTCCTCCTCCTCCCCCACACAAATAGCACAAGGGATTTTCTACCGCCACACCGCGCCTTACCAAGTTAACCCTAGAGGCAATCCTATTCTCCAACACCCTAAACCCTAAACAGGGGTACTCTTTAACTTCACTCTTGACTACAACAACAAAGACATATACGAAAGAATATTACGAAAAAAAAAACCCTCTAAAGAGAATATACAAATTAACACTCCTCATAAGAATTAACTTTGCTAGTGAATGATAATTATAATGTATTAGGCATAAAGGCATGTTTTCAAAAAAAAAAGACAACCTATTAAACAATAAAGTCAATTGAATGTGATGTTCAAAAATTTATTTTTTATTAATAAAAATATAAATAATCTTACTATTGTAATATTTTATCTATCATTACATTATTTCTATATTTGGACAATAGACAAGTTATGTTGTTCTTAAACATAAAAAGTCAATAATTCATTAATTCTTATAACATGAATGTATCTTAATCAACCATTAGTACTTATAAACTTGATTTTATTTGTTATCAAAACATTTAGTATTCTATCATCTAGTGTGTCTAATATTTTAATATTAGACCATCTAGATCTAACACAATTGACTTCATCAAATGAAATTTTGAATTTTAAGACTCATGATTTTGAATTCTTGTTTGATAATAACTTTGGATTGTTGTTTGGTAATAACTTATGCGAGTGTACCAAATTACTCAAATAACATGGTAGTAAGAATGTAGAAATATTTTTATAATATAGAGTTTAAGGTTAAACAAAGCATGTCATACACTAAGTGTGTGAGAGGAAATGAGTTTCTAATTCTTCAAAATCTTGATTTTGTAACATTTCAATCTTTCAATTTTTTTATGAGTTATCTAAACTTGGATCGTAACCCATGAGATTTTTTTTGTTATTGTTTGTTTGTCTTCTAGTATTGGATCTTTAGTTGGTTCTTTACAAGATGTTAGACAAATTATGTTTATTTGTATTGAAATAAATCTTAGAATGATTCAAACTTGACAAATTTGTTAAATATACAAAAATTTGGTATTGTTTGTCATAATCAACACTAAAAATTACTTGTTAACAAATATGCACACTTACATTTAACCATCAATGTGTCAACAAATCTCTCTAAACAAAATCTATTGTTATTGATTCTATGATCCCATAGTTTTAAATTTGGAAGAATCAATCATTCAAAACAGACAAACAATTAAAGCAACTAAAATTCCTTAAAAAAATGGTAAAGATGAAGTGGAAAAAACACAAAAACTAAACTTGTAACTAGTAAAAGATATGTATTCCTATATTAACTGGAAATAGGAACCAACACAAAACCATGCAAAAATATAATTGTAATGACAATTACCATTAATTGCAATATGACAAACGTACTTTAGCAATGATGGATAACATATGAAAGATACTCTTTCATTGCACATCACAAGGAAAAAATATATAATAAAAACATAATTCCAAGATGGTGTCGATAATGGTTATATAGATGTCATCCTTAACACAAAATCTATTATCTTTAGTGAAGATTATACACTAATTTAACATATGCTTACAAAATTTACTCCTTGATTATGATTAAAACTCCTCAAATGGGTTTGATCCAACAAAAATATGATATGATAGGATTAGGCTTAAGCTCAATTGGGATCAATATATACTTTTAGGTGTTTTAATCCTTTTCCAATCTCATGAAAGAAACAAATCCAATAAAGCTTTAAAACGATGGAGAGATCTAGTTTTCAAAATGAATAATCTACTTAATGAAGTGAAAAAGTTGTTTTACTAGTCAATAATGCTAGATTCGTTAAGGCCTTTAAACAATGAAATTAAGCACATAGGTTGGAAGTCAAAAAATCTTTGATAATGCTATTAATTTGCTAAAAAATTCTTTATATAGTGCAGCAATATTATTGTTATCATTGATTAGGTTGATAGTTTTATTTTCGGCTCTTTAAAAACTATACACACACAAAAATAGGTCATATCCTCGTTTGCTCCTAATCGTTTTGTTTGTTGATTAGTCTACATACTTTCGTTTTCAATTTTTTTATTCAATCTTTCTGGATCAATTTTACAAATCACGAACTCCAAACCCAATTAAGACAGACAACATTTAGGATAAGACCAAGTTAAAAAGATCATCAATAAATATAATATTTCACAAAGTTGTACTGCTATTAACATATTTGTTTAAAAGTTGAAACCTTTTAGAAGAATATATAATATTCATAAATTGAGTTAAAATAACTTGAAAAGTGTATCGTAAACATATTGTAAAATGTAAGTTTAATTTCTTAAACTCCAATCTTTGATATATATAACTGAAAAATGTGTTTTTTTTTAAAAAAAAGGGGAAAACTTGGTATTGTAAATGATTGGTGCATGGAAACGTGGCTTATGGGGAAGCTCCGTAGGACCTTAATTAACGTAACAAGCGTAAAGAAAGATGTTGTGGGGAGTAGCTAATGTGTCATGTTGTGTAGCAGTTATCCTTGAGTATGGAGAAAAAAGAAGAAGAAATTAGGGTTAGGAGATGTGAGTGAGTGAGTCCATTATCACCAATCTCATCACTTAGATACACCAATTAAACGTATATGATATTATAGCAACTCCTATTCTATCCATATCTATAAATACTCATCCCACAACCTATCATTCTACATTTCTCTACAACAACCCAATCCCCACACCCTAGCTACTTCCATGCCTCATACAACCTAATCTTTCCAATTTCGATTACCCATGTATTTTTTTTTATTTTTTTTTGAGTTATAATAAGTTGATAACTCAAAAATGAATTATTTTATATTATACACTGTTAAAAGTAAAAGAAAAAAATATTTTTGTTACTGAAATATAAACTCAGGTGAAAAGAAGGAGAATTTTTTTAAAATGTTCTTCAGCTGTCAAAATATTTTTTTTTCCTTAACTTATATAAAATATACTCTTTTTACCTTTTTTAAGCTTTAAAAGTGTTAATGTCTATTTTTTTAAATTACCCAACAGTCCCTTGACTTATTTAATATTACGTGGGCTAAGTATTAGTTTATAATAATTAAAAAAAATGTGTAGTTATTATTTGGAGAAAGATGAAAGTTGAACAATAATTGTTGGAGACGGAAATAGTAATGGGAGAAAGGGAGTGGAGTGTGATGTATATGTTATATGTGATGATAAATAGAAAAAGGAATATATAGATTTGAAAGGAAAGGTGGAAAAGAGAGGCGTGTTGAGGTGTGGCGTGGTGGCTGCTATGCTACTGTGGGTGGCTTCCCTTTGTGATGAACAAGATATGCATCTTATCCTCATTTTGTCCTTTTTTTTGGTTAAATGTTTCATCTTACTTCTTCTCTTCTGTTCTCCCTGCCACCCACAAACCTTACTTCTCTTTTCTTTCTTTTTATGTGACGTATACACCTCTCATTTGTCCTTATGCTTAACGTCACTGCTGCTCCAAACAATCAAATTCAAGGAATAAAAATCAAACTTATGCTTAGTCAATAAAAACATTTCCCACTAAATCAAGATTCTGCTGCAATCTTTTTACCTCCGTGTAATTTCATTATAATGGCATTCAATCAAATTTCATAATGCAAAAAAATGCAGTCAACGGGGAAGACCTTACCAAAAGTTATTACTTAAATTCTTCCATGAAAATTTACTAATCTCTAAATTAGGTGAATATTCATATTAATAATATAGTTATTAAAAATTAATTTTAAGCATGCCAATTTTTTTTAATTTAATTCAAATGTGCAAGTTTTATTATTGACAGATATAATAATTTATTTTATTTTATTTATCTTAACGGAGGAAGAAAAAAATAGCAAATCTTACTCTAATTCATTATTTGATTAGTTTTTTAACATGTTTTTTTTTTCATCCGCTATTGGATTGTTATTGGACCATTTATGTTATATAGTCTCATGCACAAGTTGATAGTCTTGGTGTGCGAAGTGTGTTGAAGATTCCACATCGACTAGAGATTCAGACATTTCATAGATTATAAGTAGGTGCAAACCTCACCTTATTATAAGTTGATTTTATGAGGTTGAATTAGGCTTATAATCCATTTTTAATATGATATATCATGATCATTTAGAGCATATCCTAACAAGATTTAATAGTATATAAGTGTGTACAAATCTCACCTTATAAACCGGTTGAATTAGAAAGTTAACTTATTATTTAATTCCTGATTAATTGATATAGCTTTCGTTTTCAAGCATTGAAAAGTCTTGCTAAAAAAACATAGAATTGATCATAGTACAGCCATGAAGTCATCAATACTTTATTCGATTGTGTCACAAGTTAATAGGGAAATGCTAGAGGCAAAATTGAAGACTCCACGACATCCCATGATACCTTCGTACTAATGCACATTATGTATTTAGAGAAATTTCAACTATAAAAAACGATACATATATTCTTGTGCATAAAAATGCCATATATTAACATCTTCGTCTTAAATTTGTTTTTAGCTATAAATATCGTAAATTAATATTCATAACGTGTTACCTTGGATTACTTTATTAATACAAAAATAATACAATTAAGATGTATCAATATTTATTGTAATAATATAAAATTTAATTAAAAAAATCATATCAATCAAAGTATTTTTAATATCTTATACTTTTTTTCGTAGTGTCCTACTAACTGCCCAAGTAATTAAAACTAAAGTTACTCAGAGAAACCGAATAACACAAAAATTGACAAATGGGTTAAATAGTAAATAAGTTATAGAAAGTTATGATAGTTGGGATCTCGCGAGTGTCAGCCTAGCTATGAAATTTCATAAAAAATAAAAATAAATAAACAAATTATAAAATGTTATTTTGATTTTAAAATATAGTATAATGGGTCAGAAAAGTATCATAATATAAAAGAAAATATAAATATTTCCCATAATGAATAATCTACTTTATATGAGTTAGAATTTAAGAAATTAGAATGATGCAGAAATGAATTAAAGTTAGAAATTAATATATATATATATATATATTTTTTTTTTTTTTTTTTTTTTAAAATTTTTTAATTTTTTATAAAAAATTTTTAAATTTAATTTTTTTTTTTTTTTTTTTTTTTTTTTTTTTTTTTTTTAAAATTTTTTTTTTTTTTATTTTTTTTTTTTATTGAAATTTTTTTTTTTTTTAAATTTTTTTTTTTTTTTTAAGGAAATCAACAAGTAA
>Ga0123342_1000875_pt1 | contig 49840 bp, 24 predicted proteins | sample Turbeawhitnodule_FD_89960 | JGI IMG/M metagenome (GOLD analysis project Ga0123342, IMG submission 89960) | Root nodule microbial communities of legume samples collected from Mexico - Turtle bean Mexico white nodule | ecosystem: Host-associated > Plants > Roots > Nodule | place: Mexico: Nepantla...
ATATGGATATGAATTTTTTTTTATAATTACAGATTTTTTTTCTTTATTTTATTTCTCTCTTTTTTTTTTTTTTTATATATATATATATATATATATATATATATATATATATATATATATATATATATATATATATATATGATTATACTTAAACATAAATATAAATTTAGTGAATCAATTCATATGAATAATTGATTTCACTTAATTATGCTTCGTAATTAATTTTTATGTACTTACTGAATATTTAAATATTTAATTAAGGTGCATAATCAATTATCCATGATCCTCACTCATATTATAAAGATGTCTGCATTCATATTATATACACTAAAAAAAATTCATCAAATAAAAACAAATTTTTAAAAAAAAATTATTATTAAATAATTTCTAAAATGAATTAATTACATCAATCATCAAATACTGAATTTTTACTTGAGTGTTGACACCTTTTAGAGTATCGACTGATAACACATGAAGAAAATAAATGAAAATATGAGATATTTTGGAGACTAAAATTTTTATTAATTTTTAAACTAATTTTTATAATTAACAAATGATTTCTAAATTAGTATCTAATTAATTATCAAGGTTTTTCTACCAAATTTAGAATTTAAATAATTAGTAGTTAAAACTTTGGTATTATGTACCAATTTAAAAACTATTTATCAATAATAGAAACTAATTTAGAAATCAAATTTTTTTATCTCTAAAATGATCTCTAATTTAATCAATATAGCAATTAATTATATTTTATTTCTAAAATTAATTTTTATTTTATTATTATTATTTTTTATCAGCAATAAGAATTGAATAATCATTATTTCTTGTAGTAATAGTTTGATTTTTTTCTTTTTTTCTTTTTACTTTATTTTACTTTAAATATTTTATTTTTCAGTCATTTATCACATTTTTCTATTTTTTTCACTCTATCCAAATAAATACAAAATATATTATTATAGAGACAACATACAAAAATTAAAATAATAATAGCCAAAAAAAAACTAAAAAAAGAAATTGTATAGAAACAAAAAAAATTGTACTGCCAGACAGATTGAGAGAGACGCTGAAAACAGACGGTGCAAATAAAAGTAGATGAAATTGTGTACTGTAGAATTGTACGGAGAAGTTTTGGACCACAAATTTGAAAAGGACACGTGGATCACGTTTCAATTTGAACTAACCCCACAAAAGTTGTTATGTATTGGGTGTAATAATAATATCACTCAGTGTGGGACCTTTACTTTCACACACAACACAAACCCTATCAAAAACCTTATCCTATCACTCTTTTATTCCATTTTAACGAATGATAGTAATTACAAATATTAAAATATTTTTAAATTACTATCAACTTGTAATTTAATATAAAATTATATATTATTTCCGAAAAGGAAAACATTTATTATCTTTCTAGTTTATTATCTATTTACATACTCATTATAATCATAACCCGTCATTATATAAATAATAAGTAGAAAGGTAATTTATCTAAAATATAAATTTATTATAATAAAATAAATTTATTTTAATTTATCATAAAAACAAATTCATAATTTATTTTATCAATATTTCATTATTTTTATATATATCATTGATACTTTTACTATTTAAGTAAACTCGAGCTTCATCAATTCATAATTTGCAATAAAAAGATGTTTAAAATTCGAAATTCTAGAATACATTAAGCATGCAGAACATAACTCTCTTTATGCGGATAAGGGCTTTGCTTTGACAGTATTGGGCCTTACGAATATTTGGGCTGAAATTTTGGACCTATAAAACTCATAAATTTCTTCCTGCACCTCCATATTTTTCTTCCTGCACCCTACATTCTTCAAAAATACCGAAATTACGCTTTACAGTTTTAGATGTTTCCAAAATAGTGATTCCGTAAGAAAAGGGTATTTCTGGAATAGAAAATCTGCAAAACAAAAAATCATTTCGAAACACCTTTTCTGGAACACAATTTTTTCTTTTTAATTTCCAAATTGATAAATCTGGAATTCATAAAACAGCTCTGGAAAAGATGTTCCAAAAATATTTCAGAAAGAATCTGGAAGTCATTTTTTAAAGGGGCAAACAGTCTTTTCTGAAAATGATAGGATGCAGGAAGAAATTTGTGGAGGTGCAGGAAGAAGTTGCCAACTCATAAATATAAGACTAGGCAATTGCTTCCTGCAGCATATAAGCATATAACTGCACCCAATTACAGTGAAAAAAACAAAAATACCCCTTTTTGGAACACAATAATTTCTTTGAATAAATTTTTCTAAAATGTATTATTTTTAATTTTAGATTCTTTTATCTAGAATGAGATTTTATTTTTTTTCCGGATTTTTATATCCAGAACACAATAATCTCTTCAAAAAATCTACTTTTTCAGTATGCATTATTCTTAATTCTGGATTTTCATTTTCAGAATAAAAGGTTTGGAATTTTTTAAATTGTGTTGGGTGCAAATTCAAAAGTGTTGGGTGGAAGAAGCAATTGTCATAAGACTATAGCAAAGCTAAAAAACCTTAGAAAAAAATTGGTCCTAATTATGTTTTTCAGATTTCTCATTGAACTTTTTTGTAGTTAATGAGGGTGAGAAAAAAAAGGCTTTTTATGCATATATGGAAATAATGAAAAGATAAACGTTTATATGAGAAAAAAAAGATAAACGTTTACCAAAATAATGAAAATCTCCCACACATGCAAATTACAGTAAATAATTTGATGTTATTTGAATGAGAAAAATTTCTCAGCAAGAAAAGATTGTGGATAAAATTTCATTCAAGATGGTGAATCACTAATAATTTCTCAGTAAGAAAAGACATTTATATTGCCAATGTTATGTATATGTTTGTAATTTATCTTCTCACTGTTTATTAGGGTTAATAAATAATATTTAATTTATAAATACATTTTTTAAATAAGTTATATAGCAGTGTGATAAATAGAATTTAAGATTTATTTTATGGCAATAAACTACTATGCATGAAATAAGAAACTTGAACAAAAGTACACATTCTGAGTACAACAAGAACTCTCTTGATTCATAAAACTCACATGGAGAAGACAACATTTGAGTCTAGAAAGGAACATGTTGCTTCAAGTACACCACAACAACATAGAAAAACACAAAGCACCTAACTATCTTATTTCATAGTTGAGAGTAAAGTTAGATACTTAAGAGCTCAATCATAGTACAAGGGATTTGGAAGTTTAAAGGTCCTAAAACCCTTCTTCTCTCCCACAATATCACTCCATTGGTCTCCAATGTTTCCAACGATTCTGTATCCTTCTGCAACCAGCTTCTTCCTCTCAGAAGTTTTGAAAGCATTTGATAGTTTCCCAGAGTATATGGCTGGATCCCTGCAACCAAAAACCACTTCTTCACATGTTCCACACTGTTCATCACATTCAGTAAACTTCCATAAACACATTTTTAACTAACCTGGCAATGAACTTCTCCCAAGTGTGGAATCCAACCTCCTTCAAGTTGGAAATAGTTACATCCTTCAGATCCACTGGTCTCTCTGTTATGAACACAACTTTGATCCCAAGACCCACCAGTTTGTTGTACAGCACAAGAGTCTCAGGCAGTGCAAATGCCTCACCAAAGGAAACCCAGATCTTAAAGGCAGTAGCATTGTGTGCTTCCACCCTGCCACCAAAGTATTCATCAAACATCACTTTTTGTGATATACAAAGCTCTAAACTTTAAGACATGCAAACATGAACTGATGAATATTCCAAAATAGACAGAAAATTAAGCAAAAGGGTATTAGTGTTCATCAAACATCACTTTTTGTACTATACAAAGTTCTAAACTTTAAGACATGCAAACATGAACTGATGAATATTCCAAAATAGACAGAAAATTAAGCAAAAGGGTGTTAGAGAACATACCCAAAACCATGGTTAGCAAAATATTGGAGATTAGAGAGTGTGGTGTCATCTATGTCAAACACAAACACGTCTCTGGCAGTGATATTTAGTGTTTTAGCATAGAAATAAGCCTCACGGCAAACGGTTTTGGAGTCTGATCTATATTGGTCCCCAAGAAGGTAATCTGCTACGTATTCTTGGCATGCTGCTGGAACAGTTTTCCATTTGATGAGGTTGTTTGCCTCAACACCAAGTCTCCAACTTGTGCATGATACCTGAGTGGAGTATTGCTCATTGGAGCCAGTTTTCATTTGGAGAGGGAACACTTGGTACTCAGAGCCATGGCATGGCAATGCTACCAAGAAAGCAGCAACTATCAGAACAGAGAAGAACTTCATATTCATCTCACTCTTTTTGCTATCACTAACCACTTTGGTGAAGAACATTGTTGAGGGTGTGTTCCTTAAATAGACAATGAAAGAAACAAGTTCTGATCACTGGTCACAGAAAAAATAAAAAATAAACTCTCTGAATATAAAATAAGCATGCATACTAAAAAAGCTTTAAATAATGTTTCACGTTTGATTAAGTCCAATTTTTAATTTGTGTTTTGAAAATGTGTTGTTTTGTTTATTTAGTCCACGTTTTGCAAGGATACACTATTCTACATTACAAGATTAATTGAAGAGTGATATGATATGGCTTGGGAATCAAAAAAGCTGCTTTATTTGGCTGTAAAGTGCTTTTATTATTTTCCTTTTAAATATTTTCTTAAAGTATTAAAATTGGAGAAAAAATTGTGAAAAAAAGTCACTTTTTTATTGTGATATATTAGAGTGAATTTATGTGAAAAATTTATTGAAATTTGTGAAAGTATTTTTATTTTTTCAAAAGGTATACAAATTTATTCTCATTTTAAAAATAGAATAATTAAATATTAGGTATTTTTATCTGAATTTAAATAAATTAAAATTATAAATAATATAATGAATAATTAATTTCAGAAAATAATAAAAATTCATGGTCAATATGGTTAGGTAAAATAGTTTTGAACAAATTTCCAAAGAATGAACAGATTGTCAGTTTTTATGCAGTTAGCACATGTTATTCAAACCACATAATATTATAAATTTAAGAGTGACTGAAAGTCCTTGGTAAAGATAATTAAAATGAGTAAGGATAAATATTTATAAACATGACTTAAATTTTTTGAGTTTAAAGTAATATTTTGGTTGGATTTATTCATAACTTATTGATACAAACAAAAACCTGATATATTATATATGAGATAATTTAGAGATATTATGTGTGGAGTTGAAAAACATTTTTAAGTGATTTGTAAAATGTTTAAAGTGAATATGATGATTTAATAGAAATATAATAAATTTTATGTATTATTATTATTATTAGAGAATCTAAGTTTGAATCTAAATCACATATTGAATATAATTAATTGAGAAAGTTAAATATTATACAAGAAAGGTTATCATAAATCTTTAGTTTCTGTGAATAATACAATTATTTTAAATTCCTATAATTAAACATTTTCTTATATTTGTATAAATATGAATAACTTAAAATTAATTTACTTTTTGTTTGTGGTGAGCGTAAAAAAATCAGATCGACTAGTACAAAACTTTACAGGTTTTTAAATATTATGCATATATTTACTTTATATAGTTTTCTATTTTAACAAAACTTACATTAATATAAATTCAAGAAAGTTAACTAATATATGAAACTTTTGTATCATGTTAATATATGCTATAATATAAACAAAACAATAAATTAAACTTTTTTATCACGTTAATATATATATATATATATATATATATATATTAATAACAAAATCACTCATAACTAAATAAAATAAAATAGATCTTCATCCTCTCTTTTATCCACTTTTTCACTCTCAAAATCATTGAAATAAAAAAAAAAAACATTCCCTCTTATTTTTCTCCTTCTCTTACATGAAAATAAACACTATATAAATTATTAAATTTAACAGTTTCATTACCAAAAAAAAATATTTTTTTAAAAAGTCAACAATTAAAAATATTTTATACCACATGATTTAAATATTTAAAAGTTGAATTATAAGATAACATTGATTAATAAATATTGAATGTAATATGCAGAGTATAATAAAGTAATAGGTGTGAGGATATTTGAAATGTTGAATTCAGTTGGAAATGAGTAATGCGTGGGACAGAAGTGAATTTTGAATGAGAAAAGAAAAGAGAAAGCAACGTCCTTATCCAATGGGAATAGGGTTGTGTCAGAGCCTTAATTTGACCTACAAATTAAAGGCCACTGCTATATTAATTATTATGTAACCATTTTAATACACTTACATGTAACATGTGTGAATTTCAATAAAGCTGAGTTTTGGGCAGCTATAATTAGAAGGCATCTTCAGAGTAAAGTTAAAATCTGGTACACATCATTTAAGGGATCTTTTGGACCAAAGCAATAAGTGTTAAGGAATACGCAATTCATTTAAAATAATTTATTTTTTATAATCATAATAAACATTTATAAATTTATTTTAAAAAATTAATGTATTTTTTATTTGTTAAATTGTGTTAAAATTGTCAAAAATTTGAATTGCATGTTTCACGATATATATTGTATGAGTGTCGTGTTCCATACAAATAAAGTAAACCATTTTAAAAATAATTTCCTCAAGAATCAAGGTGTGTTAATATAAAAACATATTTGAATTGTAATATCGAAATCCAGCATCAAATAAACATTAAACATAGAATGAATGAGGATACATTATTTATTTGTAATACCACATTTAGTTAAAGCATTATTATGGTACAATCTTTATGATTTTCACTAAAAAAGAATTACGAATTATCTTAAGGAGAATATATCTAAACATATAAAAATATTATCATGAAATAAAATAAAATAAAAATAAGATAATTATTATATATTGCTATTATTATTATTATTATTATTATTATTATTTTCATTACCATTATTATTCTATAATATTATTACTTTTAGTATTTTATTTTCTATAATTATTATTTAAGATTTTACTATTATTGTAAAATAATATATTTATAAATAATTAAAGTACATTTTTATTAATAATAAAATTTAATTTTATTAATATTAAAATTTACATTTATTCTTCTTATTATAATTAATACTGTAATTTATTATTCTTATTATGTAAATTTAATTTTTTATTATAAATAATTGTATTCATTCTTATTATTTTTATTGTTATTATTACAATTTCTAACTATTATTGTTTATTTTTATTAATAATCTTAATACATAATTTTAGTATATAAATTTATTTAATATTTATTATTATTATTTTAATTTATTTTTAATACTATTTATTATTTATTTTATTTTTTAGTATATTATGTAATTGATTATATATAACATACAATCGATTATAACATAAACTATATATATTCGCAAACCACTCGTTATAAGTATTATTCCTTTATTATACTTTTAAAATATATTGATTTTGATATATTATTAACTTTTTAATATATCTAAAATAGTAGAATTAGTATATTTTAAAATTGCAAACAACACCAAAAATTCAGTACTAAATCCAAATTTTGTTTTTATGCTTTTTTTTAAACAGAGAGTTAAATGTCCTTTATGTAAAAGTATATAAAAAATTGTGTAAGTGCACTTTTCTTTTCAATTTTGTTCAAAATGGAACGATCCATGGTGGGGTTTGTCTTTTTTTTTTTTCTTTCACTTTCTTGCCTGTTAGGACAGTAATAAGTAGAGAAAATATTTTTTTTTTTAAATTTTTATCAGTATTTTATGATATTTATTCTACAAAGGTTTAAAACCAACACAAAATTCAAACTTAATATTTTTATGATAATTTATGTTTTAAAAGAGCTTAAAATTTTAAATTGTTTTGACTTCAAGTGCATTGAAATAGTATTGTTAGGATTTTGGTATTGTCTCTTTTTTAGTTTCGTCACGGATTTGTCCTTAAAAAATGTTCAATAGTTCACAAAGAAAAATGTATTTAAACTTCCTTCAACAATTGACATCGACTCTTGAATGATGTAAAACTATATTGGTTGTACAAGTAGATATAATATAATACAAGTTAATTATATTGTAATATACACGGTAAGAAAATCATGAAATAGAAACTAATTTTAGAGACAATAAATAATTAGTTGTAATAGTTACTAAATTAGAGATCATTTTAAAAGACTAAAAAAATTATTGGTTTCTAAATTTGTTTATATTAAGATAAATAATTTCTAAATTGGTATCTAATTAGCTGTCTAGGTTTTTGCTACTAAATTTAGAATATAAATAATTGACAGTTAAAAAGTTAAAACTTTGATAGCTAATTAGATATCAATTTAAAAACTATTTATCCGTAATAGAAACTAATTTAAAATCAATAATTTTATTAGTCTCTAAAATAGTCTTTAATTTAATCATTATAACAACTAATTACTTTTAGTTTCTAAAATTAATTTCTATTTCATACTAATATTTTTTTTAAGTGTATAATAGATTATGTCTCACAATGATTTATCACAAAACGAAATAAATTTATACTTTTTTTTTTCATTGGTTTGTAAATTATAATAAAGAAAACAACATAGAATACGTAGTAGTTCAACTACTGTTACTAAACCTCAACTGTTACTAAAAACCTCTAGTAAAATTTATATACAAATCAATCTATGTACTATAATGATTAGTGTTCTATAATCTTTTTATGGAATATATATATATATATATATGATAGGTTAGGTGTGAAGTCTTGATTTCTTTTTATTATTTATTGTATAAAGATTGAGTCACTCTTTAAATAATTCATATTTATTTATTATTTATTGTTAATAAAAAAAATTAATGTATTGAACTCAATTAATCTAAAAATATAAGAAATAAGAAAAAGTTTGGAAAAAAATAATAAATATTATGTAAATACTATAGACATCCATGAAAAAAATTTGAGTTTATATAGAGTTGAGAAATTATTTTTAAGACCGACTCCACCTTATCTATAATCAAAGAAATATGAGAGTTGATACAAAATATTTTTTTTTAAGAAATGAGACATTCAAATGGAATCTAAATTAAGTGAACAAATAGTATTAGATTTAATTTGTCAAGTGACCATAGAGTGCAACAATAGTATACATACATTTCCATGTGTTTTATAATAATTATTAAATTTTGGTTTTAAAGTTTTTAAATAAGAATCATAACTTAACATTTTTAAATCATCTCAGTTGCCTTCATTTTCTTTTTCTGTTTTGGCATCAATATTTATATTTTTTCTCCGGACACAACTTTTGAGAAAGCAATTTCATCATTCAAAAGTGCATCTGTGAGATAATCGACGAGAAGATTCATTATATTCGACATTTTTTAGTGTGAAGTTAATTATTTTTTGCGTTTTGTACTCCATTCTTGTATCTTGCTGATTTTTGTTCTAAGTAGCTTCTTAAAAAAATTAAAAAAAAGATAACAAAAACACAACCATCACCAACACTACAAGAAAATCATGAAACCAATTTTTAGAAACCAAAATAATTAGTTGCAATAGTAACTAAATTAGAAACCATTTTAGAAACTAAATAAAAAATTTGTTTCTAAATTAGTTTCTATTATTGTTAAATAGTTTCTAAATTGGTATCTAATTAGCAACTAAGGTTTTAACTACCAATTATTTAGTTTTTAAATTTGGTCTCTAAAACTTTTGTTGCTAATTAGATACCAATTTAAAAACTATTTAACAATAATAGAAACTAATTTAGAAACCAATTTTTTATTTAGTTTCTAAAATTGTCTTTAATTTAGTTACTATTACAACTAATTATTTTGGTATCTAAAAATTAATCTTTATTTCATGATTTTCTTGTAGTGCAATAAAAACACTACAAAACATATCTTGACCACCAATATTCACCATTACCGGTCACCACAAACAACCATCGTCACAAAAATTACTACACTTACATCCATACTTAAAAGAGTATTATTGGAATTAAAAAGAAGTATTAAGATATAAGAAAAACATATGAAAAAAGATAAATAATTTATCAATAATTTATATATAGAACAAGATAAGATAATTATCAAAGTTCAATTAAGGTCCAATTAAAACTCACATATATTCTACAAAATTACAAAATACACGAAAAATATATAAAAAAGAATGCTACTAAGATGTATATGTATAAGATTAAGAAGAAAGAAAATATTTCTAATATATTTTTTTAAATTTTTTTCCTCGAAACTTCATCTTTTCATTTATTGAATGATAAAGTTTTGTTATAATATGTATTTTTAAATCTCCAAAGGAAGTCTTATTTCTCTGCAAAAGTGAATAATAATTTTCAGACACTTGTTGACAAAAGTCAAAAAATAAAATGATTGAAAGTTTTTAATAAATATGTTGGCCATGTGAAAGAAAAAAAGGTGTCGGGGCAAGAATGGAAAGTGTACTAAAACTCTTTCTATTCTATAAAAGATCCATTTTTAGTATTCATAATTCTATATTCCCAATTTAAATAAAAGATTCATTTTTATTTAATGTCTCATGAAAAAACAATAGATAAATATCCGCTTACATATCTCAAATTTTAATTTTAACATATAAATATGTTTTTAAAAATATTAAAATAGTTGTTTGTTTTTTACTTTTTTAAACACAGATAAGGGTATTTATGAATGTATTTTTTTAATATAGTGAAATTATTTTTTATTAAAAAATGTGATTTTTATTATAATTTCAAACTTGTCTATTTATGACCTAGATGTGAAAACACTCCTAACATATATTTATTATAAGATTTATCATACAAAGTCTTAAATTCTTTTATATCCATTGACTCACATCCCTTTTAAATATTTTATAAGAGTTAGATTCTAACTAATGTTTTATGTGGCTGTAAATAAAAATATATTATACTTTTTAAATATATTTTTACCAGATTAGAACTTATTAAAATCTTATTAAAATTTAAAGTCATGATTAGAACTTATAAGATGCCGTTATTACTTTTACGTTGTTGGAACACTTCTCTTAAATACTTTTAAATAACGTATAGGTGAAATGTTTAATTAAAAAAATATTTGTTAGATTTATGACAATTATAGTACGATTTTAACATAATCTTAAAAAAGAAAAATATATTAATTTTTAAAAAATTCAAATTTTATTGTATAAATTATTTTATGATTATAAAAATAAAAAATAAATCCTTTTGAACCAATCATAATAGACATATTTCTGCTCCAAACAAATAATTCGGAACATACTTATGCATATAAATTTTTATTATCAATTTATATAATTCATAATTGTATAATATATAGATTAGTATCATCGTCTCTTACTTTTTAAAAATTTTATGTATCTATCCGTTTCCGTGTATGAGTGATACATAGATTATAGTCTACATGTGATGCACTTGCATTTGGTAATTGAAATGCAAGCTTGCATTTGGTGATGCAGAGTTAATGGTGATAAAAATATGCAGATTTATTTAACACCAGAATGGTGAAGTGTACTCTCTTCACTTGAGCCATAACATTTGAGAGGGACAATACATATTGATGAGAGAAAAAAAAATGTTTTAATTTAAATAATTTATCTTTTATTCTCTTTCTTTTGTTTTCAGAAATAATCTTCCTGAATCCACCACAGGCATGGACAGTGTCTGAGAGCAGTGTGTGAGTAATAATGGTGTTACTTTATTCAAATGTAGTGATTCCATTTCAAAATGAGAGAACTTTACTAGGCTACATTTCTGGTAGTAGTCACATCACTCTATTGTCATTTTGCACATAATTAGGGTTCAAGATTCTCTATTCACTCACGTGACTGTACCCTAGCTCACATTCTTTTACCCTTCTTTACTTGGTTGTCAGAAAAAAAGTTAAAAATTTAAATTAAGCTTTTCTAAATAAATTTTGTTTTTCTAGATTATTTGCCTTGAAAGATTTTTTTATATTATTTTTAATAGTATTTTCATCTTATACAAATATTTATTTGTATTAACATTATCATTATTTATGCTAATTAATAATTATATTACTAAATATAATTAATTATTTTTCATTCTAATAAATAATTTTTTCCACAAGTAATTTCTTTCGGTTTAAAAACTATCATGTTAAACATAAGATTGTAACACATAAGATTTTGTTGTTACAAACATTATAATACATGAGATGGTAAATGTGGAAAATTGTGATATGCACCAATGTAATCCTTAAATAACATTATTATTACCAACACTATGTGATCATAAGCCTTTGGTTTGGTTTGGTTTAGAGTATGCACCTAATACATTAGACAAATCCACATAGATTATTGCTGATTCAGTGTATTTGCTCTTTGAAAAAAAAAAATATGATCACTTTAAGGATCACATGCAAGTTTATTTTGCATGGAACTTGTTAACAGATTCACAAGTTGGCACATTAAGGACTGCAACAAAGGTAAGAATGATGACAGTCAAAACTGAGTTATCAATGTTAGTGATTTCATCTACAGCCTTCAGGAACTGTTCCAAAGGCTTTCTCAAAGAAATAAACTTGCATTGAACAATTCTAACTTGTGAAATAGTTTATTTCTCATTACAGATTTCAACACTTGATTATGGATGTCAAAATCAAACTCAGAAAGATTATATGTGCTGAGTCTGAGTTGCAGTACCAAGAGAAGGTGGAAGCAATAACATACAAAGGAAAAAAAGAAAAAATTTCATGGTCTATTCAGAATGATTTTTCACCTTTCTCCATAACTAAAATCTGCCTCACATTATCTTCTCATGCAATCACATGCAAAAAGGATTGTTTTTAAGCAAATCAGAATCATACACAACTAACCAATGTAAGATAAAAAAGAATCACAAGGCAGAAGCATGAAATGATGCTATGTTGATTTTCATACCAAGAAGATGAAAGAAAGAAACATCAAGAAAAGCAGTTAAAACCAAACAACCCAAGAAAACAAAACAAAACCTAGAAGAAAGAACATAAAACAAGTAGGGAAAGAACAACAAAATGTACTTAGTTAAGCCAACGTGAGTTACATCCATGGAAGAATGCAGCTTCACTATGAAACAAAGAATACAACATTAATATAATAATTACCTTAATCTCAACACCGGACGATACATCAGTTTGAACATTAGACTACATTAGACAATCCTCTGTCACACTGAACAAATTTTGAGTCGATATTAACATTATACAATCACATAATTCTCCAAAAGTTTCCACCACATGCTTTAGAATAAGGTGTAAATGGATGAATGATCATTGAGATTAAATTTCATTGGGAACCCAATCACTATTCAGTTAAGATTATGCTATTACCAACTCATAAGATTATTCAAGTCTTGAGTGTTCAAGTGAAAGAATCTAAATCCCTTGAATAGTGCTATAAGGTATTTGCTTTAAGAAAGTAAGTTCTAACAATGACTAAAAGTTCCTAACTCTTTCCAATTTGATCATTTTACCAATACCTTAAAAAATAACAAAATTAACAAAGATCGCTTCCAAGAGGAAATACAAATTATATTTAAACTTGAAGTCTAGTTAGACAGTAACTTTGTTCTCAGACTAGCTAGTTAGATAGTTAGCACAGTATAAATATACTACTGACATAATCCGGTTGGTGAATAGAATAAACTCTTGAACTTTTCACTTATATTCCAACTACAATAACTAGAAATATTATCATTGAACATATCAACATGCTCATGCAGTTAAATCTGATATAACATTGTCATTGAACCAAGACGCCAAATAACTAGAAACATGGCCATAGAGTTAATTCTTAAATTAACATTGTCATTAAACACATGCACACACAGTCAAACTTGTAGTAGCATTGTCATTAATCATATGAAAACACCAGAAAACTAGAAACATGCACATACAGGCTAGGTTTCTAATGCTATTTTGAGTCCTTTGGGAAGCGTTGTATTGGTCATGCTTTGTTCAACACAATCTGGAAGTGGATCTCGGAGAGTAACACCACCAAGGGAGAGGAGGAAGAATAATCAAAATCGTACTAAAAAAAGTGTGCTATGTCTTCATAGCATTTCCCAATTAAGATATCCCTACAGAATATAACTTCATACACATCATGTTCATTAAAGTCATGCCAAAGAAATAAGAAACCTTGGTTGGAAGTCAATGTCAATGATGTCAAACCAGGAAAGTTCCTTCGAATTATAGCACTAGTTGAGATTGTAATCCAATAACTACGAAGATGAGAAAAAACAGAAAAGGACACCAATATTCCGAATCATTTTACCATAAGAATATCAGAATCGAAAATTCAAAAAAAGTGACACCCTTTTCTCGATTTGCATAATCCAATAAAACTCGTGACTTAAAGAAGGAAAAAAAGTATTAAATAATTAAAATTGGAACTCGGATTCATCCCATTGAAGAACCGCAGAACCTAAGTTCTGTTCTCTTTTGAGCTTATCTTTGAGGAACCAATCACAAACCTTGGCAGCATTGAGCTCCTCGATTGGACACCCTTCTTGCTCCGATATCACTCTTAGCAAGTTCAGGGATGATATCTGCACCCCAAATAAATAAAATTCAAAGAGTTTAATGATCATGCATTACACAGCAAAAAAACTACTAAAAAATCATTCTTTACTTGCATGAAGAAACAATAGACGTAAGAGTGATTGGAGAGATGATATGAGAAGAGAGTTACCGTTAAACGGCATAGAAAGCGTTCATGTGTACTCAAGCCTGATATCTCGACCAAACCAGCTTCTTCCATTGTCAAAAACACCTGTCTCTCACCCTGGTTTTCTGCACTGCATTTCACCAGTGTTCTTCTGTGAGGTGTTTTGGTTTGTGGTATGAAGCATGCTTGGGTTTGGGTAGTGTTTGGAAGCTTTGAAGGGTTGAAGAGAAAGGTTGTTTGAAGAAAAGTGTTACAGGGTAGCAGTGAAATCATTAGTTTTGGCTTACTTTGATGAGAGAACTAAGAGGATGAAGAGTGTTGTGGGAAGGTGCAGAAAGAAAACAGAATATGAGAGTTCAGTTCAGTTCAGTGTCATGTTTTGGATTGGGCATTTGGGGCTCAAACATTACAACGCCCCACACTTATCTCCTATTATCTTTTGCTTTCTATTTTTTTTTCTTTTATTGCCTCTAATCTGTTAATTTTTGTGAGCATATAATATAACAGTCATGCATGTATTGGTTAAAAGTACTTTTTATATTATTACTATTTAGTTCCAAATTATTAACATAATTTTAAAATACTTATTACAAAAAATATTAATTGACAAATCCATCAAATCACTAATAATTTTGTACCTTCATAGAAGGAAAAACTCTAGCATCACTCCTTTAATCTCATTAATTCAATTGTATATTTCTAAAAGATTACAACCAAAATGAGAGGAATTTGCCAATACCACTCTTTCAAGTGTGTATGTTGATCTAAAGAAAAAAATAATTTTCTACAATATTTCACCTATAGACTATTTTAAAACAAATTAATTAAAAAATTACATCTAACATTTGTTTATTTATTAAAAAATCAATTAAGAGTGCTTTGTTTAAACAAGGGTAGATAGGTTGTTCAATTCACTTCACTACTGTATTAACTGAAAAATTTATTGAGGCTACAAAATAATACAAGAACTGCTACCTATTTAATGAAACCTGCATTAATATATCCAAAATAGCAGAAATGTTAAAAAAGAGCAAGATGTGATTAATGAGTGTATATTACTTGCATTCTTCATCTATTAATACGTGGCTCCTATGCTCACTTTGATCTAAGAAATGACATAAAAGCAATTTATAAAAAAAAAATGAGGTGATCATTAGCCTTTAGTTTTAGACTATGCCACCTGATACACTAAGCAAATCGTTATATTTATAAAAAAAAAGAAACATGGAACCTAAACAATGGTTCCTCAGATCCGCACAAAACTTTCTCTGGGATTTATTTTCAGCATTGCTGATTCTGTGTATCTTGAAAATTGGAGGTAGGAATGAATGCTTGTGATCCAGAAAATATAGAGACATTAAGGTGGATCACATGCAATTTCATTTTGCATGGAACTTGCTGTTAACAGATTCATAACTGGGCACACTAAGGACTGCCACAAACGAAAGAAATGATGTCAGTCAAAACTTGGGTTTATCAATCAGTTACGAATTTCTTAAATTTGGAAAAAAATCATATTACCATCCCCATATGATGCCATGGTCAAAGGTGAGGAAATAATCTTCTGGGCAATTTTGGTGATATCGTTCAACGTGATTTCATCTACAGCCTTCAGGAACTGTTCCAAAGGCTTCCTGAAAAGGTCATGATTACAATTTACGAAGAATTACACTTCCATTCAAGAATCTGTAATATTCTTATTACAGATTTCTCAACAATTCTATGGATGTCAAATTCAAATGCAAAAAATTTAAATACTAAAAAATAACTCCTAAGAACATGACAGTTTCCCAGATGGACTAGTATGCTGACTGAGTGAGTGGTGGCAGTATTCAAGTAACCTATTCTTACTATTTAAATTAACCATCAAAAGAAGATGGAAGCAACAAGATATAGATGAAAAGGAAAATCTCAAGGTCTTGAGATTGATTCTTTACCTTTCTCCATAAGTTAAAATCTGCCTTCCAATATCTTCTGATGCAATCATCTGCAAAAAGGATTATTTTTAAACATGTCAGATCCATATGAAATCTAACCAAGCCCCGTTCTTCATTTAGAATATAACACAAAAAAGAATCACAAGGCAGAAGCATGCCATGATGCTCTAACCACATTACAGTTTCAGAGGCTTTCCCCGCCTTAGACTAACTTACACCATAACACATTGAAAGTGGAAAATATGCGAGATGAAGAATTTGTTTGGAGGTGAATAAGGATAATTGTGAGGTGTACAAAGTGGGGGAAGAGAATTTTGGGGTAGACTGGGTGGAGATTGCTTCATGCAGTTCCGGGGTATGTTTCTCTCTTTTAATCTTGATATTAAATGTGTTTTCTAAAGAACTTTCCTCCGTTTCAAGGTTCCAAGCTTGCCTTTTTGTTGGATAATAATATTTAATATCTTCAGTTCATATCATTATGCTAGACTAGACTAATAGAATTTGAAAAAAACTGAATCCCCTGGAAGGATGCATAAACAATAGAGTCTAAATGAAAGAGGAACTACCAAAGTATTTGAAACATCACAATTATGTAAAGAAGAAGACAGGATCATACTCTAGATTCCAGATTCATTAGAACTGCAGACTTTGTGGATTTTTTTGCTCGGTCAAGCTGCACCTGTGTAACTGACATTGCAAGAAGTTCCAGTTTAATTTCGCACAAATGAAAATTCTTACTAAAAAGCTTGAAAAACAAGAGAGAAGTAAAACCTTCTCCAGGGGAAGCAATTGCTATTAGTTCTTTGGCTGCTATATCCACAGCATTTGGCGCAAAATCAGGGCTCTACATCCACAAATTTGAATGTGTCAAATTAACATAATAAGCAGTGACTATTAAATTAAGATTTAGCTTATTTTGAAGAAATGATTGCTTATTTTATACAATTTCCTCAATGACTTTGAAAAACAAGCAATTATTCCATTTAAAAAAATGCTGTCCCAAACATGCTCTAAAAGTGATATTTTTCTCTGATCAATGTTCATCAAGGCAACTTTGTCTTCAACGAATAAGCACATTTTAAGTATAGCTCTTAACTGCAATGCATAATACATGGGAACTTGTTCCCTTAGACATACTAACCCAGCCCTTAAATGGAGAGAAAACAAATAAATTCATATCTATATTTAAAACATATTTCGTGTAAAGGAACGTCCAGAAATAATTGTGATTCTTTTCTTACAGTGCTTGCATAAATGCCAAACAATCCTGTATTATTGAAGATGCTGTTGAATGCAGAAAAAGATTGAATCTGTTGATGTTCATTCAGCACACGAAGATCTGGATGCAGTTGTACATGCAAATCAAGTTAAAATATTAGAATTGAGAATGTATGAAAATAAAATGACAAAAGTGAAGTTTACATTAGACAGATAAGTGTTACTTCTCAAATGGAGATGTTAATTAAAAATAACAGCAAGGTTAAAGCATATAGCTGACCAAACTAAACAGTGGACAAGATATAGGTAAAACTTACATAGCCTTGAGTGCATCCCTTTTCCAGGGCCCCCTGCTGAAAATGACCCACCTCCTCCCATAAGCACCTGCACGAAAAAAGTGTTCAATTATTTTGTTCTTTTTTGTACAACAGAAATAAAGATGAAAAAAAAAAACAAAAGTACAGCATTTACCAGACAAGGACACAAAATAAATACCTGTAAAACAGTCAAAACTATAGCATCTTTCTCTTTATGCCATCCACCAGGCACTTCAAAAGCAAGAGCAACATGTGTACCCTGCCCTTGAAACATATCTTAGCCAGTAAATAACAATGTTTGAAGGGGATAGATGAAAAGAATGAGATACAAGAAAATGTAAATAGCTAGTATAAATACTTGTCCGCACCTTTGATTCACCATGATGACGAAAATCACCTCCAACATAGATAGATTTAGGTTCATCAGGACGGGGAACATTTTGTAGATCAGAGAGAAGTGGCTCAGCAATAGATACAAGTTCCTCATGCTCAACCCCAGATGCTGCAAGTACCATTCTTGGTGCAGTGTAATTCTCCTGATTTTTTACATTTCACAACAAATAGATTCTCAAATAGAACAATAAGGGGGGAAAGGCAGAAAGAAAAAATGGAAAAAAGTTATAAATGTTGCATAAATTAATACTGGGGGGATTAATGTAGTATCAGAAAGGATAACAGATCTTACAGCAACAAATTTCTCTAAACCAGGGACATCCAATCTGTTCAATGCTGCTTCAGTGGCTAAGAGAGGAAGAGCCAATGCACCAGCATAACCAGCAGAGTGAATTGCTTCCAAAAGCAAGCCCTGGGGATTGTTGGAGAGTTCTCCAAGCTCTGCTTTCACTTTCTGAAGCTGTTTCATTCAATACACAGTTCCACAAGTTCAGAAGGAATGACATATCAGCTATCAATAAAAAAAACTATACATCCAAAATAGGATGACAAACTTTTATTTAGATTCCTTAGTCCGTTAGGATCCAATTGCAAGGCATGAGACTCAAAAAAATAAATAACTTTGCATTCAGTATGAGTTAGTATAGTTGGAACTAAGAAAGGTAGAATATGTTGCCTACCTTTCATATACCTTTGACGTGATTAACGTGTAGCTACACATATAGGAAATGAATATCCTAATAATAGCACAAAAAGAAACTATAGGTGTTTCATTTCGGTTTTTTTTCTAAAAACCAAGACAGGGCACTTAATATTCTCTAAAAGAATAATGCCTGTAATTGTTTAGCCATCCTACTATGGATTATAAAATAGAGAAAAGTCTGTCCATTTGCCGAAGAATATGACTGAGCTTGCTGACTTAAGAATTACAAGATCAGTAATGAAGAAAAGATACAAATAAAAAATTAAATACCTCTTCATTGAACTCCCACTCCAAGAAGGCAGGGTTCCTTACACAGTCAACCAGTAGTTCCACCATTTGTGGAACATAGGTTTTCAAGGCATCAAATGTATATCCCATTTGCTCCCTCGAGGCCGAGGCTCCAATGTTACCACCAATTGCTTCTACTTCCCTTACAATACGAAAGTGACTTCGGTTTGTTGTGCTTTTGAAAGCCATTCGTTCTAGCAAGTGTGAAGCTCCAGTTGAGAATGGTTTCTCATAGATGGAACCAGAGTCAATATATAACCCGATTGAAGCTGCAGGGTTCTAATTAACATGCAAAATGAACAATAAAATCAATATACGAGCCAAATACCTCAAGAACACCATTACATGACAGTAACATTGACATTGAAATACCAAGATGGCAACAAATTAGAAACATACACATAAAGCTAAATCTTAATATCATATAGTAACATTCTTATTGATCAAGATGCCAAAAAACTATAATCATGCACATATAGTTAAATCTGAGTAACATTGTCATTGCACATGCTAAGATGTCAAAAAAACTTGAAACATACCCATACAGTTAATTCTCAAAGTAACATTGTCATCAAACATATCACGGTGTCAAATAACTAGAAACACGTACATAGAGTAACATTGTCATTGAGCATACGAAGACACCAAAAAAACTAGACACGTGGACACACAGTCAAATTTACAGTAGCAGTGTCATTAATCATATCAATATTACCAAGAAAACTAGAAAGATGCACATACAGGCGAGGTCTCTGATGCTATTTTAAGTCCATTGGAAAGTGTTGTGATCTTGGTCTTGCTTTGTTCAACAGAATCTGGAAGTGGATCTGGGAGAGCAACACCACTAAGGGGTATATCCAGAGAAGGAAGAACACTAGAACGTTCTCCAGTAAGCCAGCTAAAAAAACCACCTTGGGAAGTCCTTGCAGCTACGGCGGCTGAAGTGGAGGAGGACCTAGTGGATCCCAACTTGCATCCATCGCCCTAATCACATGGTTTCATTACACAAAATCACACAAACAGCAGCAGCACTCTCCAGAAGAAAATAAATTATTCCATTACACCAATGCCACACAAATTTTTCATGGGAATAAAAAAACAGCAGATTATAACATGAAAAACAATCTACGCATTACCAAACCCGGTTGGAAGAAAAACAATCCTGCCCACCAAACTAATTTCCTAGAAAATCAACAGAATAACATTTTTTGCCCATCAAAATCAAATTTTGTTATCAGGGAAAGATCCAAAACATGTGGTGGAGGGATTTGAGGTCCTAAACATTAATAAAAATTGTGTTGGGATGAAAAGAAAAACAATGATGATGGTGTTAGTAGTGACCTTGAGATGCCTTCTGAATGAAGAAGCTGCTGCTCTGTACATGGCTAAGAGAGAAGGAAGAGAATGAATCCCAAAATCAAAATGTGATTTCTTTTCCTTTCACAGCAACAACAGGTAAACCCTATGAAGCAGGGACACGCACCAAAGAGAATCACTTTAATTTGGAAATGGTCAATTATTTTTATTTTAATCAAAAATTAAAATAATTATCAAGACAAAGGACTACTGAGTTTGAGTTACTTGGGCTTTTAGAATCCGACCCAGCAAAGTTCGGCCTCACAAAACCTGAACATTGGGTGTTTCTTCCTGCACCCTCACAATTTACTAAATTCCTAAATTGGCCTTAATATTTTATTTGAAAAAGGACACCGTGATTACCGGAAATATGAATTTGGGAGTGTGCTACAGATTCAGCAATCCAGAACTGAATATTTTTTTTTTCTGGATGAGGGGGTGTTCTGGAAGCAATTTTTGCATAAATTTATTGATTTCCAGATTGCTGAATTCGGAAGTCTAATTCTATTACGGATTCATGGATCTGAAATGCTTTTTTTCTAAATTATGGATTTTTGAATCCGGAATGCATATTTCTGTTACGGATTGGTGGATCCAAAATGCTTTTTTTGAATGATGCATATTTTGAATTATAAATTGGTGGATCCGAAATTTTTCTGGATTCCATAATCCATAATGCAAAAAATAAATACTGTTTAAGTACATTTTAGGGTTTTTAAAGAATAATAGAGATAATTTGGTCTTTGCATAATATTGTGGGGTGCATGAAGAAAAATGTAGGGGTGCAGAAAGAAACTGCCTGAAAAAAAATTGAGATTTTCAACATGTCATTATCTTTTATTAATTTATTAATAATACTTTCATACCAGTTTTATTTTGATACTTAAAAAATATTATTTTATTACAATATTATTCTAAAAAACTGTACACAACACGTGTGATTTCTCTTCTGCGTTCGACCGACCAACGTTGGACTAGTACACATATGTTGCGGCGTACCAACTCACGTGTCTTTGACCGTTGGATCCATCATCAACGACCACAAACACATCATCTACCGTGGTTGTGTTTCTACGTGAAACCTACCTCAATGGAACTCTTCTGCTTCAACCAGATTCCTCTCCTTTCACCGCACCAACACTTTCCCTTCCCCTTCATTGCTTCTCTTCAAAAACTCAACTTGTGTGTGATTCCATTTCCACCATCATCACCATGTCCAATTCTGAACACAACATCATCACTGGGCATGCTGGCTATGTCCTCGAAGATGTCCCTCATCTATCTCACTACATCCCTCATCTCACTGTACCCTCTTGTTCTCTGAATGTTTATCTTTTTCTGCTAAAAAAACCAGGAAAAACAAAAGACACTACATGTGTTGCTTCTTGCATGAGTTTGTAAATGCGTGTCCTGATTTTTCTTTTCTGTTGTTGTTGTTGATCATCATGCAGACATATCCTAATCCGTTGCAAGACAATCCTTCCTATTCAGTTGTTAAGTACGTTGCTTACTGTGTATTAAAATTGAAGTGTTTGAATTGATTCTTCCTGGTACTTGTTTTGCTATGTTGTGACTTTGCACATTGGTGTGGCAACTCAATCTGATGATGGTTTTGATTGGTTTATGCATCACCAGGCAGCATGCTGTGGATGTGGAAGATACTGTTGCGCATAAGGCATGTTGTTGCTGTTTTTGTTGTTGTTGTTCTTTCTTCCATTATAGTGTTTGGTGTTCTTGAATTGTTGATTTAAATTTTCCTTTTTCTCTTGGTATAGATAGTTGTACATAAGAATAGCCCAAGAGGGACTCATTTTCGCCGCGCCGGGCCTCGTCAAAAGGTTGGTTGGTTTAAAAAGATCCCTTGGCTGCAGCCAATGCTGTCATCTATGTGATTTGTGAGGTAACAGCTATGTAGCAGACACTGACACTGATACGACACGAACACGGAAATACATATAATCTCTAAAATGTAGAACAAGTGACACATAATTTCAGTTTTTTTTAGCTGAAGGATGTTTTTCATGATTGGTTCAAAAGGATTTGTTACTTATTTTTATAATTATGATAAAAATTTATACAATAAGTTTGAGATTTTAGAAGATTAATGTATTTATCATTTTTAAAATTGTGTTAGATCCGTACTAGAATTGTCAGAAATCCAACAATTATTTTTGGAATTTGACACTTCAACAATAAGTGTTCTACGAGTGTCAGTGTCTGATACGTGTGTCCGACACGAACACGCTATTTAAGAGGAGTGTCCGAGACAACAATGTTAAATGTTTCTCAGGTATATTTTGGGTCTGAGGATGTACAAGCTTCCATTGTCACATGCGGAGGTCTTTGTCCAGGAGTAAACACATTGATCAGGGAAGTAGTTTGCGGGTTATACCACATGTATGGAGTGCAACAGGTACAGGGAATAGAGGTACTGCTCACTAATGAACTTTTTTTTATCTGTGATTGTTCTGTGACAGATTAGCAAATTCATTTCTATTATAATTTTTCATCTGCATTTTGTTTCAAATATGTGTAAATTGCAGTGTTGTATCTTTCCCCATTTGAATGCAGGGAGGGTACAGAGGTTTTTATTCTCGAAATATAATTCCTTTGACACCAAGGGCTGTGAATGACATCCACAAACGTGGCGGAACCATCCTTGGTACCTCACAGGGAGAAGGAAGCAATGATACCTCAAAGATTGTTGATAGCATTCAGGATCGGGGAATTAATCAGGTTTACATACTTGGAGGAGATGGAACTCAGAGGGGGGCTTCTGTGATTTTTGAGGTAATAGTTGAGATGTTTGTATGAAGAAATTATAGTTTTTGAGGTAACTAAGGTTTTGTTATTTTCATACAGGAAATTAGAAGACGTGGCTTGAAAGTTTCAGTGGTGGGAATTCCAGAATCTGTTGATAACGATATCCCAGTAAGCATGTCTGAATTGGACACTTGAAGCCTTTTAGTTGAAGCTATTTTGCTGAGAAGACAACAAGAATTTGCTGTTAAATAGTCACCTGGTTAACCATGTTGTGCCTGAATCAGGTTATAGATAAGTCATTTGGTTTTGACACTGCCGTTGAAGAGGCACAACGGGCCATAAATGCTGCTCATGTGGAAGCAGAAAGCACAGAGAATGGTATTGGTGTTGTCAAGCTAATGGGTCGTAACAGTGGTAAGTACTTTTTATATTTAGTAATTTACAAGCTTAGACTAATGCTAGTTATATAGATTGGAAGATCTGTAAAATGACTAGTTAGCTGCTGTGATGCTTGATTTTCTTGACAGAAAACTATTTATCTGAAAACGCATTTTAAGTTTAACTTAACCTCATAAAAGTGACTTGTAATCTATATACTATTATTTTGGTCATATCTCTAGACAGTGTTCTCAAACATTTTTTCTCACTTTTTTTAGCTACTCTATTGTCATCCTTTTTGTCATTTTCATGCCAAGTGACATCTTTGGTGACTGAAAGATCTGGTTTTAGTTGTTTCAGAGCCATCCTTTTGTCATCTTGCCAGATTGTAACTGTTCCAAGCCTTTCTCAATTTTGCAAATTGCAATGTCTTCCTCATAGAATATTAGTGTTTTTCTATGTGGTCCATGTAAGCAACATTGGATCTTTGGGCTACATGATAGTGTTCTTGCCTTTTCTAGCAAGCAGCTGCACCTTTACCTCTAAATCATCTGTTGATTTTAGCATTCCCTTCTTTTCTAACATTAGTTTTTCTGGTTATTTGACATGACCTGATCATACAGGATTTATATCTATGTATGCAACTCTTGCCAGCCGAGATGTGGATTGTTGCTTAATTCCGGAGTCACCCTTTTACCTGGAAGGTCCTGGTGGACTCTTTGAGTTCATTAGGAAAAGACTCACAGAAAATGGGCACATGGTTATAGTAATAGCTGAAGGTGCAGGTCAAGAGCTTATTTCAGAAACCCTTTCTGCTACAAATATGAAGGATGCTTCTGGCAACAAGTTACTTCAAGATGTTGGTCTCTGGTTGTCCCAGAAGATTAAGGTAGAACATCTTAAAAGTGTGTATTCTTTATTAAACGAGTTGTTCTTTCCTGCAATATGGTTAACAATCTTAAAGTATGTTACTTTCAAGAATCTGAAGAAAAACCACATGTAAATAGATCAAATTTATATTTATTGTTTACATACATAGATATGTAAAATTGTTCAACTTCAACTGCTATGCTAGATATCCTTATATAAGATCATTTTTATCATCTAATAGCAGTCTCACGTTTGCAGCTTCTGAACTGTGAATTTTCTCTCAAACTACATTCAAGCAATTGGCCTATTATAGTAATCACAAGATTCCCCTGATGTAGATTTTTCTCTCATTTTCCTTGTGACAAATTTATTTATTCAATTCTGTTGTAGGACCACTTCACAGAAAGTCAAAAAATGGCTATAACTCTGAAGTACATTGGTTAGCTCTCTTCTTTTTACTGGTGCAAGAATGATAGTGTATTACCTATAAACTACATATTCTAATCAATTTAAAATTTTGGTGTCTGGCAGATCCCACATACATGATCCGTGCTGTTCCAAGTATTGCCTCTGATAATGTATATTGCACTCTCCTTGCTCAAAGTGCCGTTCATGGTGCAATGGCTGGATACACAGGCTTTGCGGTTGGTGCCATCAATGGCAAACATGCTTATATTCCATTTCATGTAAGTCATTGTTATGTTCTGTCAAGTAAATTTTCAAGAACTCAAGATAAATTAAGCACAAGCATCAAATTGGTATAAAATAAACAATGACTCAGATTGTCTCATGTCAGATTCTCCATTTAGTTTGTGGTTGATCATGATAATCATTGTAATACATCATGCAGTTTTTTTTTTTATAAAAACTTTCATGTCCGACATCAGACATCAGTATGCAACTTGACATCTCAGTTAAACTGACACCTCAAGTAACAACAATCATTTTATACCGTGTTTATTCTTGAATATTATAATCCAAATGTTATGCAGAGTTTTTAGTGAATGTATGTAAATGTGCACTGCAGCGGATAAATGAGGATGAGAAGAAGGTTGTTATCACTGATCGCATGTGGGCAAGGTTACTGTCTTCAACCAATCAACCAAGCTTCTTGAATCCTATAGACATTACAAACAAGACTGCACCAACACAACACCACACATCAAAGGGGAAGGCACTGTCACCTCATTAAACCAGGCCAATACTTTACATCCACTCATAAGATATTATGTGAGTATTTTTAAGTGATAATTATGTAAAGCTGAAAGACTAACTTTAATTTCTTCCACTCAACTAATTTGGTGTGTTTTGATAAAAGGAGATGAATAGGAGGAATACGACAAGAGTAATCTTTTTGCAATTTCACATATTAATAACTAATATATTTTCCTACAAGAAAATCATCAAATAGAAACTAATTTTATAGAACAAAATAATTAGTTACTATTTGATTAAATTAGAAACAATTTTATAAACTAAAAAAACTAGTATCTAAATTAGTTTTTATTATTAATAAAAATTTATAAAATAAATTTTAAATTAATATTTAATTATTACTTACTACTTTATATTTTAAATTAATCTCTATTAGTTTTTTAAAGACTAATTTAGAATCTAAAATATTAGTACTTAAAATTTAGGTAACTAATTTAGATACAAATTTGGAAACTATTTTATAAATTTTTTTAATAATAAAAATTACTTTAAATATGAATATTTTTTTAGTCTCTAAATTAGTATGTAATTTAGTTAATATAGTGATTAATTTTATCTTTAAATTTGGTTACTATTTAATGATTTTCTTGTAGTGTTAACTGAGAAAAAAGATAAATGTTAAAATGTGAAGTGGTTTTGTGAAATCCATTAGAATTAACAGTGTTTGTGGTTTAATTTGCTTCGATCTTTTTATTAAATAGTCATTTAAATCAAATATAAGAATTGAATATAGTTTTGTTTTTATTTTAATTTGATATAAAATGTGTTTTATAATTTGATTTGAATTAATTTTTGTGACTTTTATTACTTTGAAGTTATTAAACATTCTTTGTAGAAGAATTGTAAATACTTTTTATAAACTAATTAAAATTGTCATAGAGAGATATACTGTTATTTTTTATGATTATTTTATATTTATAATTTCAACTTTGTTTATATTTTTAAATAAATTACATAATTTTATAATTAAAAATTACAAGACAAAATTATTATTATGCTTTGATAAATATAAATAAAAATATGTTGTAAGAAAAATAAAATGAAAATAGAAAATAAATTGAGAATATTAATGTATGTTCATTAGTTGATGTTAATTCTAAACGTTTAACAAAATATAATAGACAAATTGTTAAGTTAAAGAAAAAATAAAGCTGAAAAGCTGAAAAAATAATGAAATAATGATAAATAATTTTTTATCATTTTACTAAATTTATTCGAATTTAAATAGCCCTAATTTATAAATAATACTTCAATATTCATCAAAATATTATTGATTAACCTTTCATAAGAGCAAAAATTCATCAATAATTACACCATTGGAATAAGTGGTGCATTTTGAGGTTCGAACACACCTCTTAAATTGTGTCTCTATGTTAAACACACGGACTGAACCCTAAGCATTCGTACGACATTTGTAAAACACATATCAGTAAAACGTCAAATTCAAAAAATATTTATTGAATTTATAACAATTCTAGTGCAGTTCTCACCCAATTTTTTTTAAAAAAATATATTAATTTTCTAAAAATTCAAATTTATTATATAAATTTTTATTATAATTACAAAAATAAGGAACACATTATTTTCAATTAGTTATGAAAAACATTTTTCTTTAAAAAAATATTGAAACTCACATTAATATTTATTATCAATTTATATAATTCATAATTATATAATATATAGATCTATGTCCCGTGTCTTATGTTTTAGAAATTATAAATATCTCCAGTATTGTATTAGTGTCAATTTATGTTCATGCTGTATTAGTGTCAATTTATGTGTGTCGATTTATGTTAGTGTCATTGATAGTACGAAAGCTATATATTTATATATAATAATGAGTCATTCTTTACATCACGCGAATTAAAAGATTAATATAAATGCAGAAGCTACTACATATACACTCTACCTCCTTTTCAACATTATATTGGGAAATACAGTGTTAATAACCTCTTTCAGATTCCTGCAACCAACAACTTTCATCTTTTCTAAACCTTCACTTCCTAAAGCTTTTTCAGCCACCTTGGGTACTATGCACATTCTGAAACCCAATTTTGCAACCGTATATACCCTTTTATCCATTCTATGAACCTGTACACACAAATAACAGTTTTGAATTGAGGCTTAATGGATGGATACAATACAAGCAATATCTTCACTGGATTATCATTATTTAGCAATGTTGAGATGACACAGAAGACACCAGGTATGAGATCTAACAGGAAAATGACTAATCTCATAAAGAAAAACCTTAATCTTCAGGTATATGCAAATTTTTAATCATTGAATTCAAGATTGTGTTCAGAACAGCTTCATGCTACTGAAAGAGTCTAAATTTTGAGTTCAATATTGTATTCACTATCAACAAAATCACAAAGAAAGTCTCACCATGCGAAGCTCACCACCAAGGCCAATTTCACCAATGAATGCAATGTCATTTGGAATAGGGATTTCCAAGCAACTGGAAAGAGGAAAAAGACAACAGGCATAATACATTAAACTAATTCAGATCAAAATCTATAACAGTAAATTAGAACATAATCGCTATGGGAGATAAGAAGCATAAGTGCAACAGTATGTATGTTTAACTCTATAAATTGGCTGCAAAATTCACTGGTCAATATAACACCCTCCCAATCCTCTGATGACAAATGATCACTGTCAGATTAAAAAAATTTACATCATTTTAAAAAATTGAAACACAAACCTGCTGCAAATTGCTGCTGCTATAGCAAGATCTCCAGCAGTCTCAGCCAGTGTCAGTCCACTAACAACATTCAAAAACACAGCCTGTTGTATAAAGGAAAGACAAGGAAATAGAATACAATCAATACTAACATTAAAATGAAAATATATCTGCAAGTTATATTATAAGCACCAAACAGGTAATGGAATCCAGATATGAATATCTTTTGGTTTTGGCAATCTAATTCATTAAAATTCTAAATTCTCGGAAGGAAAGATGCAGAGAACATTAGTTTCGTTTTCTCCCAACAGAAAAGTACAAACTAAGTTCTTAGAAAGAAATTATTCTATTCTTGCAACCCAAATAATATTATAAACTAGGAGTTAATAGCAAAGATGCATACTAGTTCGCATTGCCATTCCCATATTTGTTATTAGCTTTGCTATGTTTATTCCCTCTATTAGGATTTAATTCTGTGAAACTTAAAATATTGACATGATATCATATTCATAAATCAGCTCACATGTTCTCGGAGACGAAGACCTGCTTGCTTTATAAGAACCTGCAGTTTAAGGGAATGGTAGACGTTCAAAAACGGTTTTACTCCTTTTTATTCACTTTCCGTCAAGAATAGAGAAAATATTAAAAATAAACATATAATATAAAAGCAGTAACAAAAAATACCAACAAAACAGAAGACATTAACTCACAGATATGATCATATCAGCTCTATTTAGTTGGATACCATTAACTTGTCTTGAACCTGTTGAACTAGAAAGACAAAGTGCCTGCAAAATAAACAAGAATTAACTAAATAATTCTTTGAAGGGTGTCAGAGTTGGAAGAAAGAAGTCAGAGGGTTCTGATAATATTAATTAGTGTTCTTGGTAGTTTACTTCATTGACATGAAGAAAAGAATGAACACCACAAACTGAAAGCTGTGACAAGTAGATCAGAAGATTGCAATAAGAAGTCGTCAAGATTGACATTGTAAACATTCATAACTTGGACTTTTTTTCAATAGCTACAAAATCACATTGTGATTAGCACGTACGGTTCAACCCAATATAAGTTCCAACTGACAGTACCGAAGTGGAAAGTATAAAATGGTCCACACCACCATGTATTATATTTGAACCAAAATTCCGAGAATGCAAACAGTACTGAAGAGTTTTCTGTAAGCACCACTTCTTAGAATGACTTGCAATTTGTAAGATAACACAATTGATGACAAGAGTGGTGACCACGATGTTTCTTAAACCATAATTACCATGGTAGGAAATTCATATAGTGCTGGACAATTTCAAATATTTAATATCATGAAAGCACAAAAGAAAATACCTGAATTTCAATAAGAAATGTCCGGGACCCATCCATGATTACAGCAACAGCTAGTCCAGCTAAAATTTCTGAATCCAGGTGTTGCTCACTGAGAAACATTTCACTGGCATTTGAAATAGCCTGAAGTCCTGAATGTGACATCCCAAAAACTCCAAGCTGATCAAATGAATCAAAGACAAAACGGATCATTTTTTTTTCCAGATAAAATAATTATAGAGTAAAAATAAGCCCCAGCAAAAATAACTTTAAGCAACTTGACATACTAATACACAAGGAAGCAACTTATCTGTATTGTTAAAATGAGAGATGAGGGAAGCACATGTAAAATCCTTCAAAATGCAACTTTTAATCCTTTACATAGAAGATAGATATTACATGTCACCAAACCTCAGTTCTACAATAGCGCCAACTTATTGCCAGATGTGCATTTCACCACAAAAACTAATCACCTTTGCTAAAAATAAGAGTATAAAAATATTTTAACTATCAAAACTGGGTGTCAATTTTACTGTCTTTCAGCCAAGCATCTATGATAATAGTTTATTATGGCATGGTCAACATGAAAAGGGGTGAATTCAGATAATTTTTCACGATTTTTTTCCATTCATTACAACATTAAATAGTTCACGAAATGAGTCATTGACAAGAATAAGCAGATGTAAAGGTGCAAAAGTAAGCACCACTCTAAGGTGAAAACAGATACAGACCCCAGAAGAAGATTCTAAGGCCTGCCAGCACGATCTATTCAAAATATTACCTATTCCATTCAGTAAGTTCATTGAAAGTATTTGTAGAAATAAATCAATTACTAGCATAATCATAGTGACACACCTCATCAGTGGATCCAAATCGATTCTTCACAGCTCGAAGCATACGATGGGAAGAGTACTTCTCACCCTAGGTAGTAAAACAAACCATTAGCACAGGAAACATACGGTGATTTAGAAAGGCCAACTATAAGTACATGAACAACAGATGCAAGGTGTTACACAAATACATAGAAAACTTCCAGAATTTAGTTTAGAAAAAAGATAGCAAAACTAATTTTGAAAAGGGAATGTGAAGTATTGTGTGATGATATCAAAACAAATTGAGAACGTAATTATAATACTATAGACAGCAATATTTATTAGATGCCTGTTTTGATCACTAAGAATAGAGCACTTTTTGTAGTGTAATATTATTATTGTTCACTTCATATCACACTTTTATTTACTATTTATGATGACTTTTCAATTTCTCATTCATACTTACTCTCTAAAACTAACTTTGATACTTGCACATGTTATCAGTAAGCTGCAAGAGCACAATTGAAAAATAAGGTTTTCTGTGAAAGTAAATTGGTATCAAACAATATTACTAGTAAATAGAATTTGAAATACACCAGGTCCATCAAATATCACAACAAGCATTCTCTTCCAAAAAATAGAAGAGTGACCCTCCTCTTGTTAAAACTTGTGGAACGCCAAAATGCACAAAAGAATTACAAAAATTCAGTAATGAGCCACATGAAGGCTTTACAGTTAAGATGCCTCAAGCAATAACAAGTATAAAAGGAAAATGAACTCCTAGAAACATGCCAAGTAGTAGAAGTATAATGATAAACACAAATAATCTTTACTGACTGTTCAAAGAAAGAAAGTTGTAACAAGATACCAACTTCCATATACAGAACAACATCAACAATATGCTCCAAGACACGAGGTCCTGCAATGTCTCCAGATTTTGTCACATGTCCAATCTGAAATACAAAACAAAAAGATAAGAGAAACTAGAAAAAAAGAAATAAATCTATGGCCATGCGTGTCAACAATTCAAAGGCCTTTTAACAGAAATGCCACAGATGTTCCATAAACGAAATGCATGCATGTAAAGCAAATCATTATTACATAATACAAAAGTACTCGGCCATTTTAGGTTCACCGAGAGAATATTAAAGAAATTCTAAATTTACCATAAGATAAAACTGAGAAAAAAAGGAGCATATCAGCAAGATTGTCTTCCTAAAACAAGTATATATCATGAAAAATATTACAGTACATTAATAGATAAATGTTTCACCACTTAAGTAGAAGCACTAAATTAATCTTAAACTTATTGTTCACAAAATTGATTGACACGCATGCTCACCAAAAGAACCGGGATGCTTGTCTTCTTTGCAAATCGGAGTAAAGCTGAAGTGCATTCTTTCACCTGTCTCACACCTATTAAATGTCATGTACAATGGAACAGAGCATTTCACTTCTCAGTCAAGAAGGTATAGCTGATGCATTCTTACATTTTTGTTACATAAAAATTAAACCTATCTTATTCGTGACTTCAAATACAAATGAAGGAGTGGTGTGATAACGTAGAATAAATTAACCAGTTAAATAATTTAAAGCAACGGAAAATTACTACACCAAGACTGTTCGCCTCTTATTATAAAGAATAATGATTTCCCCACCTGCATAATCCCTCCAGGACTTCCCATTATTCCTTTTAAATAAACAGTTTGTATTGAATCAACAATTAGAGCCCCAGGGGAGAGATGCTGAACTTTCTTCAATATATCCTGAAATCATACAAAATTGAAAAAAAAAATACTATAGTTTAGACTTCTTTACGATGCTCCAGACAATTAATTATCAAGAATAACATTTAAGGCAAACATACTTTTTTCTAGCTATAAATAACTTTATAAATCACCAAAATTCATTTAAAAAAAGTAAGCAAAAAGGATATACTAGGCACCTCAACATCATTACTTGAATATAAATAAATATCTGATTGAATCCTAAGACGATCTGCTCTGTTACCAATTTGCTCAACACTCTGTCACATCATGAAATACCAAAAATTAACATAAATGCAAACTACATAAAAAGTACAACAAATAACAGCTGTAAATCAAAGGTGAAACTACACTACCCATCTTTGGCACAATAGAATGGAAACAAAAGGCTGATAGTATTAAAATGAGGCTTACCAGTAATTTTCTACAGATTAGCATCAATTTTTATTACTTTTCAATCATATAATGCACTAATAAAATCCCTATGAGCTTTTAACTTCAGTAATTTGGAATATCAATGTTTCAAAATTTAAAACTAGTAAAATCCTTCCTAAAAGCAAACCTCTTCGCCAGAGACATATACAACTGGAGATGCTTCACCATCATGGTGCCCTTCTGCAATAATTGAAGCTATCTTCCAATCCAAATGTTAAAATTAAAACAAATGTTAGACAGCATTGGCCAAGTCCACAAAAAATACAAAAAAGAAGAAGTTAACCATCTAAAATTCTAAAATCCAGTTTTACCATCCCAGTTGCCAGTATAATTCGTACCTGCAGCAAAAGAGTACTCTTCCCAACACCAGGATCACCACCAATTAAAGTCAATGAGCCTTCAAAAAAACAGATTTATAGACAAAGTTAGCCATTCAATGCAATTGGCAGTGAGGCTGCAAGTGTAGTTGGATTAAGAAAAATATGATAACTTATTATATAGCTAGAAGCATTCAAATGATAACTCAAATATTAGGATCATAGGAAGACCAAGAAAAAAACAACAGAACAAGAATCCATAAATAATATACCAATAACCACCATCCATTCACCTAGAAAAATCACCAGAAGTTGCAACTTTTTAAACAAGTCTACACCCATCAAATAAATAATTCATTTCAAACATGATCAAGACAAAATGTTTGTGGAAAAAGGGGTGAACCAGTGCACAAGGCTCCCACAGTACAGAAAAAATGTGCAAAACTGAACATAAATTAATTAGAGTTGTAATTGATCTCTACATTCAGAATAGAAAAGCAACGTTATATGGAAATAAATAAAAGTGGTATGTTAATGCAGTTCGCAGCAAACAATATATGATTAAAAACCAGTAAAAAAAATCCAAATCAAGAGATGTAAATAGTTGCATCTAACAATTTTTCAGTTCAAAAATTCTTTATACCTGCAGAACAAAAAGGAAAAAAAAACAAAAAGAAGAACTCACTGTAAATAGTTGCTGGTGTATCAATATAGTTAAGAAATTGGAATGAACCTGGTACGAGACCACCACCAAGCACTCTGGAAACTTCATCTCCAAATGGACCAGACCTGAAATTAAAGCAAGCAACACAGTATAACCCTTGAAAAAGATACCACATTAATGTATGTACTAACTACCGAGTCCTTCAGATCAAATCATTACCAGATGATATTCTTCTATTTAAAATGCTTTTGAAGGAGACAATTTTTCATTAAAAAGGTATAATGATACAGAGGTTGTTTGATATAGTTTGTTTTTATGAAAAATAACCTTTTAAAAAAAAAAAAAAAACCTTGAGTAGCTTTTACATAAAAAAACTATAACTACCTTTTACAATAAAATAAAATAAAAACGTGCTTTCTAACTGTCACTATAGGAATTTGAGATTGAGTCTAACTTAAGTCCTTAACCTCAAAAGTTAGCTCATCGGATAAGGGTCACTACCTAGTTATATATACCACTTTTCCATAATTTCTTTCTTGTTTATTGAGTAGGCTTGGCATGAGAAACTACCACAATCACACACACATAACAGAAAAATTGTTAAGGGCAAACCCTAAAAAATGGATCTTCTGAACAACTTACACAAGTTGAAATGGATAAAAGATGTTCCATCTTTAGATATGTTTAATAAAACCATTCTATCATTCTATGCGTCTACATCCAATAGCTTAAGCTTTTAAGCGAGTTAGTTCAGGGTATGGGGGATTGTACATTGGATGAGAGTTTTAGAGATGCAATAAAACCCTTCAGACACAAAACTCTCCAACTGTTTAAGCTTTTGAGAGAGCTAGTGCTTGACAATTGGAAGTGGCAAATCATGCAAATTGGAGTTTATTCCGGATGCTAGCAGAGAGAGAGAGAGAGAGAGAGAGAACTAGGGAGCAATAAAAACTTCACCTACCCTAAATCCATAATACAAAATGGCAGTGGACTTTCCTTTCCTACTCTTCAAGTTTTAAACGCAAAGAACATAATTTGATTGAACCTAAAACATGACTTAAACAGTGCAAGACTCAAAAGTGCAATTATATATGAAGTACGAGCACCTGCCTCAGTGCAACAATCACTCTATTGACACCTCTCATTTCTCTTTACCTTTCTATTTTTGTCACATTATACTACCAATAGATATACATCTGTCTCTCTTCGTCTTACTGTATCTAGGTGTATACAAACAATGTCCATTATGAATCACTTTTGGACTCAAATAGGAATATATGATGCACTAATATGTTCCCAACAACAGCAATAAATTACTATAGAGAGAGGGAAACTTACAAAGGAATTCTCCAATGGTGATGATCAAGTCCCTTGTTTACCTCTGCCAATCTCAAGGGACGTAACTCTCCTTCCTGTTGCGGCAGCCAAGACCCCACACCATCCTCCAATACTGAAAACCCACTAATCACACTATCAGCGTCACTACTGAATTTGGCCTCTTTCATAGTTCCAGACACATTGCATGATCGGCACACGCCCCACCATTGCCCTGCACTGAACCCACAATTGCTGCAAACCCATTGAACTTTCTCCTTCGACTTCTTCTTCCTCCCAATAACAACCCCATCACCACCACCCATCCCCCTCCCTCTTTCCTTTCCCTTTCGAAATTCCTCATCAAATTTAGCATTCGAGCCATGAGGGCTGCTTGAATTGGGATCATGTGGTGTGTCACTGCCAAAGCTTGCACTTACTCTTGGATATGCCCTGCGGAGTGGGAATGGAGGGAAACCAGAAATGGAGAAGGAAAACATTTAGGAACAGAGTTAGGGTTAGGGTTTGTGTGAATCAGCATAAACCCTATTCTTCCGATTAATCTTGAATAGTAAGCTATCTATTATCCAATTAATCTTCCATCAACAAAAATTAATCTTTTTTTAATAATATTTCAATTAGCAGACCAAATAAATAGAATTAGTTATGAATTTTTTTGTGTAATTTTATTTTTAGTTAATTTTTTATCCTTAAAAAAAGTGGTAAATCATAGAGTCAAATTATCATATAAAGTGTTTTTTTTGGAAAAAGTTATTCTTAAGAGCACTTTTCACAGTATATATAATTTTGATATTGTATTTTGTTTAATTCAAAAGTTTGGTCTATTATTTTAAAATAAAAACATATAGTTTACTTATTTTGAAAATTCGCTATTTTGATTTAATATTCAATTTTCTCTGTATTTATTTCCTTTTTGGTATTTATATATTTATTTCCTTTTTATTAATTAAATCACTTCTCATTATATTTTTTGGACTTCATCCTGCACTCCATACGTTTCATACATTTTTTGTCATGTAATTTATAATTCGGATTACATATAAATCTTTTTTTCTTTTATTGAATTTATTTCCCAAAATTCGGTTCAACTTGCATTTTGACTATCTGAAATTAATTTAAATTGAAATAAATTATTTTGTATATAATTATATTATTTACTATTTCATCAGCAATTAAGGTTTCAATAAATGAACTATTTTACTCGAACAATAAACTGAAATGTCGACTAGATCGCGATAAAAAAAACCCGAATACATATATCGATAAAAAAAAACTATAAATAAAAATGTAAAATCGATAGAAAAAAAGGTCAAATTTGGTTTGATTTTGTTAAGATATATTTTTATATTCAAATTGAATTTGTATGTTTGATTTAGATGTATTTATCATAATTTTTTTTCCATAAAATAAATTTATTATATTTAATCAAAAATAAAATTGAATATACATTTGAAAATAATTTAAAATATTTAATAAATATGGCATTTTGCACAAGGGACACAACCACCAAACCAAAAAAATATTGGTTTGGTATAATAAAAAGTAGTTGTAAGAGAAACAAAGTTAAGTTATCCCACATTTTGAAAAAGATGAAGAAATTAATGATGCATTTAATACATTCATTTAATGCAATGTCCAATTTTGTGTTGTTTAATCTTCGGTATTAACCCTAACTTTATATTAGTACCATGAGTCTAATCACACTTTTAACCTCTATGTTAATCACTTTAAAATTCATATATAAGATTTTTTTTAATTAGTTGACATAAGTATAAAAATATTCATGGTTAAATAAATATTCAATATCTGCATAATTTTCTCGTACAAATCATCAAATAGAAATTAATTTTTAGAGACCAAAATAATTAGTTACAATAGTAACTAAATTAGAGACCATTTTAAAAACTAAAAAAAATAGTTTATAAATTAGTTTCTATTATTGTTAAATAATTTTTAAATTGGTATCTAATTAGTTATCAAGATCTTAACCACCAATTATTTATATTCTAAATTTGATATAAAAAACTTTGGTTGTTAATTAGATACCAATTTAAAAACCGTTTAACAATAATAGAAATTAATTTAGAAATTAAAAATTTATTTAGTCTTAAGATGGTTTTCAATTTAGTTATTATAGCAACTAATTATTTTTTTTCTCTAAAATTAGTTTCTATTTCATGATTTTTTTATAATAATACTTCAAAATTTGTTGAATATAGTGAATACCAACATTTAATAAACATGATAAGATATTTAGTATATATCCTAATATAATGTTAAATGTTAAATTAATTTTTTTGTTTCGTATTTTAGATCTTTTAAATATTTATAGTAAAAAAATTATTAAACGAAACTTTATCGGTTATTAGTATTTTTTTATTACATAACAAATAAATTATATTATAATATGTACTTTAGTAATAAATCCTAAAATATTTTAATATTTTAGTTTACATTAAAAATTTTGGCACGTATAAAAAATTTACAAATATTTATTTCAATAATTTTTGTTACTACAAGTATTTTCTAAATATTCAGAATGTCTAAAATTAAAATTAGGAAGAAAAATTATTTTCATGTAAAAGACAAAAAAACATATTTAACATTTTATTATATTAATTTCTTAATAAATAAATAAATCAGAAAAGGGTTGAAAAAAAAGTCTTGGAGGGAAAAGGCATAAGAATATGGAAAGAGAGATATGGTTAATTATGGGAATCCATTTACTATATTTGATCTGAGAAGATAACTATCTCCATAATTAAACAACTTAGATGATAAATATGAACATTACTTATCCTTCTCTCTCTCAACAACCCTTTACGTAACACAAAAATCCATGCCCAGTATTTGTTGCTAAAGACACATTCCTTCTTTCTTCCAAGGTTGCCTTCAGACACAGTTCTTCCTTTCTCCACGACATTCAAACTGTTACCAAAACACAACATCATAGAAACGCCACGCTTCTGCTGGGTCCCTTTTGGTCGAGTCACCAGCATGATCATACAAATAAATGTAAAGTTCATATGGGGTTCTGCTTATTTTCATATTTACTATGATTCACCAAGTTTTATTAGTAGTGGATCATGTTTTTTCCAAGGATTGTTGTGCTTCCTTTACTATTTCTCTTGTTTAGAATGAATCCAACGTTTTATGTCTTGTATGTTTTGATTTGAAGTGGTGCATGTGACTTTAATGGTGTAATAATAGTCAAATTTTCTGACATGTATTTCAGATTTTCCATTTACAAACAACACTTAACAATATTAGATTTCGGAACCACATAGCTCTACATTAGCTGATATTTTTTCTTGGTTTGGATTGTAGGCTTTGTTTTCTTATCGATAGTGGTTGTGTTTGGAGGCATGAACCAGAAATGGATCTTGTGTTTTTCTCTTGGGCATGACATGGGATAGAGGATCTGATCTGTGATCTCTCTCTGATGATGATGATGATGGAAAGAACAGTTAGAAGGTTTTTTAGTTCCATAAGGAAAGAGGAGAAGGGTATGAAGCCTTTTCTTCTGAAATGTGGTTTGGCTTTGGCTCTTGCCTTTGCTGGATTTCTCTACTCTCATATTGGAGCCAAGAGAATCAAACCTTCCCCTACTTCCCCCAAGGGGCACCCTTCAGGTTTGTTTATCAGCTTATTAACAAATTTTCTGTCCCTTTTTTAGTTTCATGAATCTAAGTGATGTTTTTATATGTATAATGTGTTTTCAGGTCATGGAAGCGAAGACAATTTTGTTAGAGGTAAAAGGGCTGCTTCTAGTTCTCTCACCAATCTTTCAGAGGAAAATGTTTTGGATACTGTGAGTGAAATGAAAAGGATTACCCTTTTGCTGTTGTTTCAGCTTTCTTTCTCATTTTAATTGTTGATGTGTTTTGTATAAATTCTTTCATCTTCGTTTTTGGATGGTTTCCAAATGAATTTGTGCACTTATGCTCTGAAAGTTCTGCACAATATTTTTCCCTTCTCAATATCAGTGTAGAAATTTTTGTGGGAAAACAGAAATAAACTAGTGCAGGGAGTTGAGAAACTTTTTGGAAAGTAACCTGAAATTTAAATTGATGCTTCTCTGTTATCGTTAAGTGTGTAAGATAGTTTTGTGCAAACAAATAGGGTGTAGCTTTAATCCTCTGATGACATGCACCTTCTTGTAATCTTCAATTTAGAAAATAATGTAGATATTGAAAATTGGAATTTTTTTTTTGCTAATTTAGTTTTAACTAACATAGGATTGTTAAATTTCTTCTATACCAGGAAGAAACATGCATTAGCAAGGTGAATTCTAGAAGTTCCCCATTGGGTGTCTCTCCAAGGACTAGAAAAAGTGGAGAGAAAGATGAGTTCCTCCTTCCTGAATTCAATGATCTTATCAAGGAAGCAGACTTTGGAGTCATCATTGCAGGTAGTTCTTTTAAGAAAGAGGTGGAAACACCAAGGTCAAAAGTAGGATCTCCAATGGCATATGCAAATGTTGACAAGGATGATAATGAGAAAGAGATGAGGAAACTGAGGAGCATGATCAGAATGCTTCAAGAGAGGGAAACAAATCTTCAGGTTCAACTGCTTGAGTACTGTGGCATCAGAGAGCAAGAAGCAGCAGTGATGGAGCTCCAAAATAGATTGAAGATAAGTAATATGGAGGCCAAGATGTTCAATCTGAAGGTTGTGACCTTGCAGTCTGAGAATCGAAGATTAGAGGCACAAGTAGCTGATCATGCAAAAGTGATATCTGAGCTCGAGACTGCAAAAACCAAAGTTAAGTTTTTGAAGAAGAAAATCAAGTATGAAGCTGAACAGAATAGGGAGCATATAATGAATCTTAAGCAAAAAGTTGGCAAGTTGCAAGATCATGAATTCAAAGTTGCTGCTAACGATCAAGAGATTCAAATTAAGCTGAAAAGGCTTAAGGATCTTGATTGTGAGACAGAACAGTTGAGAAAATCTAATTTGAGACTGCAGATGGAAAATTCTGACTTATCTCGAAGATTGGATTCTACTCAGCTCCTTGCAAATGCTGTTCTAGAAGATCCTGAGGTAGTAATCTTCTACCCAGCAGGGAGATGTTTTCTCATCCTTTTTTGCTCTAATCTTGTCCAGTCTAATCTTCATGCTTTTTTAACTTGAACAATATTTAACTAATGCTTTTGGATGCAGGCACAAGCTCTGAAGGAAGAAGGTCAACGACTAAGACAAGAGAATGAAGGGTTAGCGAAAGAACTTGAGCAATTACATGCAGATAGATGTTCAGATCTTGAAGAGTTAGTTTATTTGCGGTGGATAAATGCTTGCTTGAGACATGAACTACGAAGTTATCAGCCCCCATCTGGTAAAACAGCAGCAAGGGACTTAAGCAAAAGCTTGAGTCCTACCTCTGAGAAAAAAGCCAAGCAACTCATACTTGAATATGCAAGCAATGAAGTGCGAGCGAGCATTTCTGATATGGACTCTGACCAATGGTCTTCTTCCCAGACTTCTTTTTTCACAGACCCTGGAGAGCATGAAGATTATTCTCTTCATGATGCTTCATCTGAGGCCAAACTTAACAATTCAACCAAGTCAAGGATTTTTGGCAAGCTTATGAGGCTGATACGAGGCAAAGATAGCCACCACCAACGTGGTCAAATTATGTCTAAAGAAAAATCAATTTCCAGAGAAGATAGCAATTCTTCACATTTCAGCTTGAGTATGTCAACAGGAAATGAGTGTCTTAGGAGTGAGTATACCACTCCCTCTGCCACATCTAGAACTTCCTTTGACTATAACCAAAGCCAGAGTTTGAAGGATGATAGTGGGAGAAATTCAGATAGCCATACCCCAGGAAGCTCCAAGAATTTCAGTCCAAATAGAAGAAGTTCAGCAGATTCCAAAAACCGCCTTGATTCTTTCTCAGAATCCTCTGCCATGGAGAAAACTAATTTGGCAAAATATGCTGAAGCTTTGAAAAATTCCACTGAAACCTCCAAAGTTAAATCACACAGAAGATCAGCATCATATAGTTCGTTTTAACTTATTAGCTACATGCAAGGATTTTACCTTACAATGAACATTACAGATTAGCAGGGTTTGTTTAGTAATCAATCCTGATGTACACTATTAGACGTTAGGAGCTGTTCATATAACCGTGTATTAAATAAGGAGGGAGGTATTAAAAAATCATAGGCATAGTAATTCTGTGAGTTTCATAAAATTTTAACTTCTGATGATTCATCATGATCCCTTTCTCTAGCAGTAACTTGCTTCTTTGCAATTGGTTTTTTTTCTAGATTAACTATATTACAAAATACTGTTGAATTATTTTGAACAATCAGGGTTAGTATCAAGCTCCCTTCATCCTACTTCTTTGCAAAATGAAGGGTAATCAGGATTTTGCTTTTTCACCACTCTGCTACATGGACTTCTTCAAAAGTTGTGTTGAACATATTCAATCTGGTGAGGCAGATTTGTGAGGTAGAAATAAACTTTTAGTTTTTTTCTTCTTAACAATTACATGTTATTTTTATTGTATATATTCGAATGGATTATATAAAGAGTATTGATATGTTGACAATACACCACATTACAACTAAAAAGATAATTTTGAAATTATATTGGCCAAATCACATGTATTTTAATATGCAGTTTCAAAGTAACATTTTCATATATAAACTTCTTCTAACCCCTCAGGATACTATTCGGATGAATCGTATACTTGCTCTATTTCTTTTTCCTTGCATCACAATTGTCTGATCGTTGCATGATTGGATTTTCCTTATGTTAGTCTAAGTTTAACTACCAAAACAATGCATTTATAAATAGTAAGTAACTATTTCTCTGTTATTATAAAATGTTTTACAAACAAGTTTATCTGAAATTTCTCATGATCTGAAACACATAGAGCAATATTTTTTTTCATACAAAAGAAAAACAGAAAATTTTGAATCACTTTCACGCTGTGTAGTTGTACACAATACTATCTGGATCTGACACATAAGAATAATCACGACTCTTTATGTGATGAGACTTATGCCTTGGATAATTAATGCATCGGCTAGAACTTGGTTAGCTGCTTGTGAAGGATGAACACTATCCCAAAACACATACTGTGTGGCATTAGAACAAGTTCCTGGTGATTTTGGATTACACAAAAACGATGTTGTCTCTACAGTCCCGGTCCCACAGCAACCTCTGTTTGCCTCCACAAAACCTGAAAACCATCATGCAATAGGTTAGAAAGAACAAAATCATTTTACTGCAAATGTTGAATAGTGAACTTTAGTCAAAGTAGTGAATACCCGATTTTGAAGGGGATTGAACAAGGTCATAGAGGGGCTTGTAAACGTCAAAAATAGCAATCTTGAGACCAGGAAGTTGCTTTTGAATATTTGCTGCAGCTGAGTTGAGCTTCTTGTTAAAGTTTTGGGCATCAGAGTTGATTCTTGAGACACAACCATTCTCATGGAAACCAAATAAAGTCCTTGCAGCAGGTAGGCACCCCAATGGTGGGAGTGAAGTCACTCCAAGTCTCCTGGCTCCCAATCCATACAACTCCTGTGTCCAAAACAAAGCAGTGGAACCGTTAGTTTTTCAAAGTTGGGCTAATTCTTGAGTTGAATGTGGACTGGTCTAGATCTGTATCAAACATTGAAGGTATATTGTTGAAAAGATTAGAACCAATTGAACACAACACATCCCCTCTATCTAATAGATTCTTTTTACTTGTCTAGGACTTTTTCAATAATACACATATATATGTTCTAAGAGTAGCAAAAATTGTTGAAAATCTGAGAAGAGGACATTTAGTATATAAGTGTATGGAAACCAAAACATGGTTTTGAGCGAAATTTAAAGTCCGCTTCTTAATAAAAATAACCAAAACTGTTCAACTGAATACCTTAACAAAACTTTGGAATGCACCAATTAAGTAGGAGGAGTACTGGTCAGGAGTGTATGCTTTGTTGATCCAAGGATTGACGTAATAGTTTTGCACAAAGTCGCTGCTGCCAGCACTAAGCACGTACAATGCATCTTTAATAATTGAGGATGCTTTTTGACTGCCAGCTACCTTGGCCAGCTTGCCTTGGTATTCCTTGAAATAACTTAACTGTTGGGACAGTGTAATTGCATGCTGCCAAAAGGAACAGAAGAAATTGTTAAAATCAGAATTCTTGTAAAACCACATGTGAAGTTATTCACACCAAACTTACATTCAAAGTAGCAGCATTTTCATCATAACCAGATGCAGCAGAAGCAAAGTTAGCTCCAATAAGGAGGTTTTTCCCTGATGCCTGTGGGCTAAGATATGCAGGAGCATAGGTCTTAAAGCCCAACGTCTCAGCTGCAAAAAGGAAACATTCCAACAATTATGAAACTTAAATGCATGAGATGAGTATGAGTAGTGCTATATATGTCTAATCTACACTATAAGAGACTGAGGGATGCTGATAGCTTACATGAAACCTGATTCTTTTTTATCAGCAAAAATAAGACATATTTCAGGAATACCTCAACTCTTATAAAAAAAACTACCTAAAACTGTTCTAATCTAGTTGCACAAACAATAAAAAACCTTAAATCTAACCTCTTATACAAAACATAACTAAAAAAGCTTTAAAACTAACGCCCTTATAGCCCTTCTACTCATAGCCTAGACCTCCTAATTTTTTTTTGCATGAAACCTCATTGCTACACAAGAAAAAATATGTGTACTCTGTATAACCATCTAATCTAAGTAGGTGCAAAGTATGATCTTTAATGGTTTGCCATACCAGTGATATCAGTAGCTAATTTGCCATTGCAAAACCTCCCAGTTGGTTGGTGGTTAGAAAAATCCCTCCCATAGGGAGGGTAATCAGCCTTGAAAAAAGTGGGAAGATAGTTATTATTCCCTACATCCACCACAGAATCACCAAAAGTTATGATGGCAGGCACAAGGGTGGTGTCTTGTGCATACACACAACCAAGGAAGGAAAGTGCAAAGAGTGGAACAAGAGCTCCAATGCTCATCTTAATGCTATGCATGCTGCTTTGGATGTTGCATAGTGCAGCAGAAAATGCAGAACTTATATTGCAACCGAAAATGACGCCTATTGAAGGAGGAGGATGGGAGTTAGGCAGGGATATTAAATGTGAACGCGTAAAGTGGTTCATCATAGCCTTTCTCTCTCTCTCTCTCTCTCCATTGATGGTGTGCTAATATCGTTACTTGTCTCTTCTGGTTAATTGAATGCATGGTATCCTTTTGGTGAAGCTAGTGATCACTGTGTGTGCAGTTTTTTGCTTGCACTAATCAATCACTCTCAAGTCCATAAAACAAAGACTTTTAGCTTCTTTCATTTAGTATGGTGGAGCTAAGTGGTTGAGATTTTGTGTGAGGGAAGAGGGAGGAGCATGTGGGTGAGTTATTTCGGTTGTTGTGCAGAAAAAAGGAAGAGTCTACGTAATATCTTCAACTTGGCATGCACAGTGTGAAATACTTGTTATTTTCTGTATTTTCTTGCCACAAAATTGGCTAAGGATGTTAATACATCATAATGAACTTGCAGGGATAACAGCTGCGAATACTGCTATAAATACACACACCTTCACAACTCCAATATTTGCTACAGTGCCAAAACAAATTACACTCATCTTTTTAAAACTATACAAAAATATTTTTTTCCATTGACAATAATATAGCTAGTATGAAAAAAATATTAACAATAACCTCCTTAATGCTTTCAACATTTAATAGTGCCATAGTGTAATATAAAAAAAAAATATCTGCATAATTTTTTTAACAAAGATATAATTACTAAAAAAAAAATCATTAAATAGAAATCAATTTTAGATAGACAAAATGTAATTAGTTGTTATATTGACTAAATTAGATATTATTTTAGAGATTAAACAAATTATAAGTTTTTAAATTAGTTTTTATTATTGATAAATAGTATCTAAATTGGTATCTAATTAGCTACCAAAGTTTTTACTATTAAATTTATAATCTAAATAATAGGTAGTTAAAACCTTGATAACTAATTAGATATTAATTTAGAAACTATTTATCAACAATAGAAACTAATAATTTTTTTAGTATTTAATTTAGTTAATAAAATAATTAATTATTTTTAAATCTTTAAAATTGATTTCTATTTAATAATTTTTTAATGGTGTGTAGAAAAAAAAATTGTGTTTATCTAATTTTATCAAACCTCCGGAACAATTAGTTTATAAGCTACTAAAATATCGAGTAAACAATGAAAAATAAATAAAGTGAAAACTAAGTATACTTGATAAAAAAAAGGAAAATAAAACAAAATTGAACAATAAGTTAATAGAAATAAGTTAATAGATTTACTCTATGTCAAACCTACCTTATTTTCACTCTCTTTATCATATTTTACCGTATTTTATGAAACTTGTGAAATTTGCTTTTAATGTAAATGGGTGAATTTTTAAAAAAATAATATGAATATATAACTAAGTTGTCTCAAAGACACCACTGACTTATTTATTTATTTAATTAAATACTTACAAAGTTGAGCTTAGTTTGTAAAAGCTATTAAATTTGAGCTTGACTTATTTAACTAATTTTTAATTTTATGGATTTTATTTTTATAAAAATTTTCTTAAATTACTTTTAAATTTCAACAAAATTGTCATTTGTTACTAAAATCTTATTTTAATTGATAAAAAAGTACAGGTATAATATAAATGATCAAGTGTTTAATGTAGTTGTTTTAACTAAAAATGAGAAACCAACAAATCAAAGCTTAATAGTTCATAAATAATTTGATTCATTTGCACTCTTATGGTCAAGGTCTTAATGATGTTAATGGTGTTAAGGCACTATAAATAAAAACAAGGTTATATTCAAATGAGCTTCTCTAAAAAGACTTTTAAAATAGAAAAATATGAATACATAAAATAAATTTGACATTTCAATATATTAAAATCAACTTATGTAAAAAGTAAAAGAAAAATTTACTTAAAAACTATAAAAAATTTAAAAATTATTTTATATATAAAATAATTTAAATTAATAAGTAGTAGTACATTTTTAAACAAGTGATATTTAACTAATTTGTAGCTAAATTTGGGTAATGGATTGATATAATTATCCTAACTCTCTTAATTAAGAAAGTGGGTTAAGCATGTCAACTTAATGCACACCAAACTTGTGCTATCACCCATTTATAAACTCATCACATGTAAATTTATTCAATATCTATTTATTTTCATTTATCTATTTTTATCTATAATATATTAATATCATGCATTTTTTTCCTTTTTTCTCTCTTTATTTGTAAAATAATATCTGGTCTTTGTTAAATTCTATCCTTCACACTATATATATGTATAATAGAACTAAAATATCATGTAAATTACTCAAATGTCCATGACAATAAATGGAAATTGAAATTAATGTCAATCACGTTAACTATATGATTTATATCATTAATTAATTGAAATGTGAAAAATTATATAAAAAAAATACATTAAATAGGATCTAATTTTTTTTTAAATATTTTTATTGTAATTGTAATTTTTATAATAATAATAAATTTAAGAGTTAAATTTACTTCTTCTCGATTGAACAACTTTAATCCATTGAATATTATATAATGGTGCAATTATGATTCCTAGTTTCATCACCCTTACTTTTTTTTTTTTTACTTTGTTTGTGGTAGAGAAACAAAAAGAAAAAAAATACTGCATATGATAAATTTATCATAAAGTAGATTTTTTACCTTATTTTTTAGTAGGTTCAATATGATATATTCACTTTTAAGAAAAAAAAATTGCATGCATCATGTGTTTCCATTAGTCTTTATGATGGTATGGTATACCACTCTAGCAATAATCGTTTTAAATAAATGGAAGATTTTATAAATTAAGCTAAATTTTAAAACCTTGAATAAAAATATTGATAACTTTTATATAATAATTTTAAAAACCATATTATTGATTTGGGTCCATTTCATGAAAAAAAAACATTAAAATAAAAAAATGGTAAAAAAATAAAATGATTAAAACTATATCACTTTAATGATTTTGAACTTATACTTCAGAAAATAATTGAATACAAAATTTAGATTTGTAACTTCATAATCTCACCTTATAATTTTTATTTTTAACACTATTAAATAAATTATTACACTCATAAAAAAATAGTTATTATTACAAAATTGACTTTAAATTTAACTCAACACTATAAAACATGTTCATAGAGTGAGGTTTGCACCCACTTATATATAATAAAATATTCTCATCATCTTTAGTCGGTGCAAGATCTCCAACAGTTGTGTTTTTGTGAATTGCATATATAATTTTTTCTTATTAAAAACATAGCTTCAATAAGTTAAGAGCCTATAGAGCCAATTGCCAACGCTAGCACACCTAACATAGATGTCATACCATTTTCTTAACTTTTAATTTTCAATTAAAATTTATTTCTATAAAAGAAATAAAAAATAAAATAATTTTTTTCTGAAACTATTTTTTTTACAAGTTAGAAAAAGAATGAGTTGTTTGGTAGCTGGCAGAAATAAAAGTTTTTGTGTGAGTTTGGTCAACGCTTATTGCAGAGTGGAGGCAGTGCACGAGACTCAAACATTCAACGACATGTTTGGTGAATTTATGGGACAATATAAGTGCGTTGCCTCTTTCTATTTACCATTTTCTTTTTATTTATTTATTTATTTATTTAATACTTTGCATGTGTATTGCCATTGAAACGGAGTTTGTCACACGTAAACATTAGTTTTATCGAAGATCTCACCAAATAAAAAAAATATTTAATAACATATAAGTTAAATTTTATCTTATTATATCATAATTATAATTATGGTGTTGAGTATTATATTATAATTATAATATTAAGCACTCAGATATATGATATAATAATTATGGCGTTGAGTATTATATTATAATTATAATGTTAAGTAATCGGATGTATCAGAATTAAGAAGATTGGATTTTGGTGGACTTGAAACAACCCTAAATCTATAAGAAAATTATAAATAAAGATAACTCTAAAGAAAAGTATTGATTTTATAACATAATATTTATAAATTTGACATAATTATAGTGTTAAGTACTTGAATATATTAGAATTAAGAAGATGATTGAATTTTCATGGACTTGGAACAACCCTTACATAAGAAAATTATAAACTCTAAAGGAAAAAGTACTGATTTTATAACACAATATTTATAAATTTAACATAATTATAGTATTAAGTACTCGAATATATCAGAATTAAGAAGATGATTGGATTTTCGTGAACTTAAAATAATCTTTAGATCTATAAAAAAATTATAAATAGAAGATAACCCTAAATTTAACAGAAAGTCCTTAACTGGCTTGAACGTCAAAAGGTCCTTGTAATACCGTCGAGAGATGTCATAAAGGACGAAAAGACGAAAATCGCATAACTAAAAAATTTGAAGGCTTGATATAGAAAATTCAAACCTTCTTCAATGTATAAGAAGAATAACCATTTAGAGGAGTTTATAATATCAAGAGATATTATATATTTAAATCCTGAATTTGTTTATTGAAGAAAATATTTAAATCCTGAATTTGTTCCTTGAAGAAAGGATTTGCTTAATTATTATCCTGAGTTAAAGAATTAAGAGGCTGTGTAGTTTTACATCTTGTGAAAAATCCATAGTTAAGGGAAAGAAAAAACAAAAAAGGAAAAATATTTGAGATAGGACTTCAACTACAAATAGTATTTCATAGAAGAATATTTTCTACCACCAAAGCATACAAATTGATAAATACAACTACAGCTTTTTATAGCTTATTATTTGCTCCACTACATAAGAAACTGTTTGGTTATCATCATAAATTACTGCAACTTTCATGGTTCCAATGAACTTTTCACCACTTCAGCTTTGCAGGGAAGTACTGCACCAAACAAATTAAGACACTTTAGTACAAACAAGATGAAAACCTTTTCAATTGGAAGACAAGAAGACATGAAAGTTTCCAAAGGGTATTATTAACCTTTTCAATGAGTGAAAGATAGTATGGTTTGACCTTTTCAACATCAATTCGAATTTTACTCTTGCTGTAAAGGTCATATTTGCTGCAAAACATTGTATGTAAATGAAGTAAGAGAAGAACCATCAATATATTTCATTAATAAAAAAAAATGTGGTCTTACTTGAAAATGTGGAGCCATTTTAGATTCTCAACATCCTCATCATTCATCAAGTGCTTATAGGCTCCTTCCCTGTGTAATGCTGCAAAACAAATTAGTGAATCAAATAATGCTTATAAGATTGTTGGTATGTTGACAACTCATATCAACTGTTGATGTGTGTTCAACACGTGGTGGTGATGTGTTCAACACGTGGTGGTGATGTGTTCAACACGTGGTGGTGATGTGTTCAAACACGTGGTGGTGATGTGTTCAAACACGTGGTGGTGATGTGTTCAACACGTGGTGGTGATGTGTTCAACACGTGGTGGTGATGTGTTCAACACGTGGTGGTGATGTGTTCAACACGTGGTGGTGA